>WNGD01000262.1_pt1 | contig 55124 bp, 53 predicted proteins | sample 5400671 | NCBI WGS metagenome assembly WNGD01 (sample SAMN13153369, study PRJNA577476) | soil metagenome | isolation source: 40 cm soil or saprolite under grassland replicate 2 | place: USA:California | collected 2016-06-15 | reverse complement strand
GTTGCTCCAGACCCAGCAGGCGCAGGCTGCGCTCAACACTGCGCCGCATCTGCGCCCCAGTGAAGACCCCGGTTTGCAAATCGCGGTCGGCCTTCGTTGCCAGCACGAAGCCAGATGGAAGCCCGCCAAGCTCGCGGAGGATGATGCCGATGCGACGCTCGCTCTCACCATGGCCATAGGAGGCGGCGGTATCCAGAAAGTTGAGAGGACCCGCAAAGAACGTACGAATCGTAGCCAGGGCTCGCTCCTCGGGAACTTCGTAGGCGAAGGTCTCCGGCATACTCCCTAACGGAGCGCTCCCAATACAGATCGGTGTCACCTGCAGGCCTGTCGAGCCCAGTGATCGTAGCGCCAATGGCCCTGAAGCTTGTGTCTGAGAAGGCATATTCTACTCCTTTCCTTCATCACTCAGTTTCTCTACTTAGCCGTCCAACCACCATCGATGACCAGTGTCGAGCCTGTCACAAAGGCCGCCTCGTCGGAGGCGAGGTAAAGCGCGGCATACGCGATCTCATCCGGTCGCCCCATGCGTCCGATAGGCTGGCGGGCGTGGAGCTGCTGGCGCACCTCATCCTCGTGGCCTGCAAATTGGCGCGCCAGGTAGTCTTCCACAAATGGTGTATGCACCGTGCCGGGGCAGATGGCGTTGCAGCGAATCCCCTGCGTGACGAAGTCGATGGCGATCGAGCGCGTCAGTGCCAGTACAGCCCCCTTGCTCGCGCTATAGGGCAGACGACGGTCAATACCGATAGTAGCTGCAACCGAGGACATGTTGATGATCACGCCCCCGACGGGAGACTGTGCCAGCATCTGCCGCACCGCTTCGCGTGCACAAAGGAAGACGCCGCGTGCATTCACGTGCATGACGCCCTCCCAGTCCTCCAGGCTGGTCTCCAGGATATTGCCGACGTGGCTGATGCCAGCATTGTTGACCAGGATATCGAGCCGACCTTCGGTAGCAGCAACCTGCTCTATCGCAGCCTTGACTTGAGACTCCTCAGCCACATCGAGCTGCTGCATGCGCGCACTCCCTCCAGCGGCCTGAATTTCGCCGACAACCCGCTCCGCTGCATCCAGCCTGATATCGGCAAGAATGACGTGCGCACCCTGCCGCGCAAAGAGCCGTGCAATTTGCTCTCCGATGCCCGATCCAGCTCCCGTCACAAAGGCGATTTTGTTATCTAAGCGAAACACTCTATTTCCTTTCTTCATATGTTATATTTGATATTCACGACAAGAGCAAGCCCGTGGGCGACTATAAAGGTCCACCAATAAGCATCAACCTCAGAATGGCTGGGCTCTCGCGTAGGGGCGGGTGAGGCGGTGCAACAGCCTCCAGAACGGCAATTACCCGCGTAGGGGCGGGGGTGGCTGGGATGTGGGGTTGGGGCCCTTGTGGCCGCCCGCTCCTGGGGCATCTGTTTGCCTGGGTGAAAAAACCTACCCGTGTCAGCCCTTGTGGTCGCCCGCCGTCACCTATTTCCCGCCGTTAGTCCACATGAAACACCTCCTTCATCGTGGTCCACCACTCGCCAGGCGCCCGCGTCTCCAATGGCACCTGCATCGGCTCAGTCCATGTCCACCACTCACGCGTCTTGGGATCGGCAGCCATCTTCGCCATATCGGCCTCATAATCGTCGCCCACATATTCAAAATAAGCAAAGAGCAGCTCACCGTGGCGAAAAATGCTATAGTTGCGAATGTTGCACGCGGAAATCATCGCCAGCACTTCGGGCCAAACGGCGGTGTGCAGGCGTTCGTACGCTTCGATCTGGTCCGGCTTCAGGCCTATGATCTGTCCAACCCTGTGCATAGCTACCTATCTCCTTTCACCTGCCCACGCCGACCCATTGGGATAGGAGTAGGCAGCAATGGATGCAGGATACATCGTCACACTATATCCCGGCGCGTGTGGGGGCATATAGTGCCCATCTTTGACGACGACCGGGTCGATAAAATGCTCGTGCAAGTGGGGGGTGTACTCGATCATGCGGTTCTCCAACGAGCCGCTAATCGCGATGTAGTCGAAGAGCGAGAGATGCTGCACGTATTCACATAGGCCAACTCCGCCCGCATGTGGGCAGACCGGGATGCCGAACTTGGCGGCCATAAGCAAAATCGCCAGGACTTCGTTTACCCCGCCGACGCGACAGGCATCAATCTGGCAGATGCCGATGGAATTGGCTTGAAATAGTTGCTTGAAGATGATGCGATTCTGCACATGCTCACCGGTGGCAACCCTGATGGGGGCTATTGCACGCGCAATTGCAGCGTGACCAAGAATGTCGTCTGGACTGGTTGGCTCCTCAATCCAGAGAGGGTCGAAGGCTGCCAGGTGCTGCATGGTGGTGATAGCCTCGTTCACTTCCCATACCTGGTTGGCGTCGAACATCAAAGTTCGCTCCGGCCCGATCTCTTCACGCATGATACGTGCCCGGCGCAGATCGTCTTGCAGGCTGAGGCCGACCTTTAATTTGAAGTGCTGCCAGCCGCTGCCCAGTGCCTCACGACACAGCAAGCGCATCTGCTCATCACTGTAACCCGACCAGCCAGCCCCAGTTGTATAGGCGGGGAAGCCTTGCTGAAACATCTCCGCCTCGCGCTGCCCTTTAGTTGGAACCTGCTGACGTAGTATATCTAGCGCCTCGTCAGGAGTCAGGGCATCCATAATGTAGCGGAAATCAATGCAGGAGACAAGCTCTTCCGGCTCCATATCGCTAAGCAGCTTCCAGAGCGGCTTGCCCTCGACCTTGGCCCAGATATCCCAGACTGCGTTGACCACTGCAGCGGTGGCCAGGTGAATAACCCCCTTCTCCGGCCCAATCCAGCGCAATTGACTGTCGCCTGTGATATGTCGCCAGAAGGCACGCATATCAGAGGTGAACGACTCCAGGGTGCGCCCAATGACGAGTGGGGCCAGCGCCTGGATCGCGGCGACACAGACCTCGTTCCCACGCCCAATGGTGAAGGTCAAGCCGTGCCCTTCCAGGCCCGCGGGATGGTCCGTCCGCAGAACCACGTAGGCCGCCGAATAATCCGGGGCGGTATTCATGGCATCAGAACCGGCCAGGGTCCGCGACGTCGGGAAACGAACATCATATGCATCTATACGAACAATAGTGAGCGACACAACACTTCCTCCTTATCGGTAAGCTAAGATCATTTCCTTATAAGTATATACCAATGACATCGTGAATCACAGATTGGAACAGCGATATATGGCTTATCCCTCAGTAGGAACGATTAGCCGGAAGAAGGATACGGTGGTACAGACCTTCGACGGGAGTCTGGGCGCAGAATTATTTAACTTGCTCTGGAGACAGGAGCGCACCGCTGCACTTCCTGCCAGAGGCATATATACTTTTGTCATCACTTTCGTGCCTGAAGGATCTACCTTTCTGGCTAAAAATGACTATACATGCGCTCTCTTGACAAGTGTATTGCAAGATGGTATCCTCCACGTGTTCTCAGGAGAGCCGTAAGTCCGTAAGGCACGACCCCAGGGCAGGCACTCAATGCACACAAACAACTCAAGAGTGTTTGCCGGTTCCGTGGTAAATCGTTCCCACGGGTAAAAGCACTCACGTTCCAAACGTTCTGTGTGCCAATCGCTGACATGGACAGTGGTCACTCCCTTCCATCGAGATTGCAACGAACACTGGCTCGGTGGGAGCCAACAGTCTCCCAAGGCTGTCCAAGCCCCTAGCGAAAGCCTGCGGGTACCTCACGCTTCTCTGTTAAAGCTGCGTCCAATTGAGTATGGCACGCTTATGCCCTTTTCCGGCGAATTAGTCCATGCTGCATGGTTTCACCTCGTTTGCCCAGTTGGTCGAGCAAGCAAAGCTGGTGAAGTTAGGCCGTGTAGAGCCACTGACACTGGAGTTTGCCTCGTTAACGACATTTAGTCGAGGAAGTCAGCAGAATAAAGCCTATGGCAACCATCACGCCCGTTTACCACTACCACACTACGTCTTCCCAGGACTTGCAAAACGCTGGCAAGCCCTAGCTCCATCCGAACTAGCCACTGTTGTGCAACCTGAACACATTGAAGCCTACTGCCAGGATGAAGGCGTCATCATCGCCGACTACGATCTCAAGCCGCACCAGTTGAAATTTACCACCCACGTACAATTGGGCTTTGTAGGCACCTGCAAGTACGCACTCCGAGGCTCCGATGAGCCCACAACGCTAGAGGAACCCTTGACGGTGCGCCAGCAACTACTGCTACTGGGCCCAACTGGCTTTTTATACGGGCGTGGGATACAAGACAGCCATGGGGATGGGAAGGGCACGACGAATGGAGAGATAGTGAAAAGTGGAAGTTGTGAAGAGCGTACAAGAAAGAAGTGAATGTGCAGTACTCGACAGGTACAGAGAAGCAAAAGCAAGGAATCTGGCCCTATGACAACATCGGCGACAACTCCCATTGAACTGTTCTACTCCTATGCTCATACAGATGAACCACTGCGCAAAGAGCTAGAAAAGCATCTCAGCCTGCTCAAGCGACAAGGATATTTGGCTGGCATGACATTGGCAAAGCCTCCACACCTTCTCTCGATCTCGAGCTGGATTGGTGGGATCTGTTTCGGGATCGGGAGCGGCTGCCTTCTGAGGAAGAGTGGCGAGAGGTGCTGTTTCCCGCTCTGCAAGACGTAAAGCATGCGCTTAGCGAGACATCTGTCAGTCAGCAGGTGCATGTCTCCGTCCAGGCTATCCTGCCTGCGGCCTTTGGGTTTGCTTTTCCTGCCAGTTCGAGTTTTACCCTGCTACTACAGAGCAATCAGGGTATCTGGAGTACAAAGGGGACGACAGCTTCTTCGTCGGCATTGCATCGTCTGTCCTATAATGAGGATGGTGATAAGCAGGTGGCTGTCATAGAAATCGCTATAACCAGCTCCACCGCCCAGGCAGTGGCAAACTACCTGTCGGCATCAGGTCTCTCGTACAGACAGCACATCCGCTATGACCTGCCAGGCGGACCTGATCATATTAACGGTATGGCAGATGCTGTCCAGGCACTCACGATAGCCCAGCAGATTGGGAAAGATCTGAGAGTCTTGTGCGGTCAAGGTATCTCACAGATCCACCTGTTTGCGGCCATCCCAGCAGCCCTGGCTGTGATGATAGGCCATCATTTCAACGCGTTATGCCCAATTTTCCTGTACGAATACGCACATGGATCCTATCAGCCGGCCTGTGTACTTGGTTAGATCACTACAGGCGTATGAGCGATGGGAAGTGACCGATGCCTCCATGCAGTTGGGCAAGCAAAACGCAAGCAGCGGGAGCATACCCCAGCGGGTTGATGAAGAGTGAGCGGGTCTGCCAATCCTCATAAGATAAACCTACAGCGTCGATGACGGCAGTAATCTGCGGTTCAAGTGGTTCTGATTGGTCAATTTGTATCGGAAGGGTCAGCACCTCTGTTGGCCTCTGCTTATTCTCGTGCATAATGAGTAGCCATTCGATGTCAGCACGAGTGAGCCTGACATTCTTGAAGGGGTAGATGTTCCGGGTGACGTCAGGCTTTGTTGCTAGACACGTCATGAGAAAATGCTGGCGTTCCGGGTCGATTTCTGGTTCGGTACACCAACTATAGGGGCTAGTGGTGGGAGATTGGGATAGGGGTGGGGATGATGAATTGGCGTTTTGGTTGTTCATGGAGTGCTCCGATCAAGTTGATGATAGGCTTCAATCCCAGACGAGATGCTCTATCTCGACCCCGCCCAAACCTAATTTCCACCGCCAGCAGGTAACACTGGAACCTTAAACAGCACAAACTTCGTATAGGGTCCATTACCCTCGTAAGCACGCAGGAAGAGACGATCATTGCGTTCCGTTACACTGACTTTTGTGGGACCCAGAGCCGGTACCTCTGTTTCGCTAGTTACTCGCTTATCTAGCTTCTCATCAGTGATGAGCGTGTGGTAGACGTGAGGGAGGCCCTTCTTTTGGGCAACAAACATGGCAAGGGCAGCCATTCCTTTACGTCCACCAGACAGAGCCAACTCGACTTGGTAGCTCTTGTCATCTTCTAAGGCTTTGGCAACTACCTCCTCTAGCCTTTTTTGATACTTTTCGCATGCTTCAGTCGAATCAATATCTCGTAAACCCTGAACGCGCATTTCTTGAATTTCCACTGTTTTGTCCTCTTCTTTGAAGGCTTGTTTGACCAGTCTGACCACATTGTTGGCAATAGCTGTTGAGCGTTCTGGATAGACCAATATAATTCTGCGAACTGTTTTCCCATCATCTTTGAGCAAGGTATAGAGTTGGGTTACGATCATTGGGGATGTGCCAAGAGGAACAATGAGGATGATTTCATTAGACGCATCTCCTTTTACTCGAGGAAGGTCAGATGCAAGCATCACAGGTTCCAATGGGAAGGTGAGCGAAGGAATAATCTCCTCTAAATGGCGATAGTCATCGCCTTTTTTGACCTCTAGCTCAGAAACAATCACTGTTTCTACATCTTTTACCTTTTCATCTGGGCAACTCTTGATATCATGAGGGACTGTATGAAAAACCGCACGCTCTTTTGCTCCCCCTCGCTTAAAAAAATGGAATGTCAACCAGTGGAGGTTATGCCTTTGGGAATAGCTATCCTGTTCTCCCTTTCCTAATCTCCAGGTCAAAGTATCATGCGACCTCTGAACTTTTCGGAATATCTGTGGAAAACGCATGTGATCAAAACAGAATTGGAAGTTCCTTGCATGGTTCGCATTGTTTCGGCACATCTTCTCAAATTTATCTCTCACATGTTCCGTTACCCATACTTCGAGTAGTCGCCCCGTACTTCCAGCCTCTGCCACATCCTGTAAAAACTCTGCTGCCTCTGCTGCCTCCTCAGGCATTGTAGCAAGATCCTCGTCTGTAGCAGAGAGCAGACGTGATCGCATTTCATCATCAATTCGCAGGTCTCTGCTGAAAGGAATCTTGACCAGTTCCAGGGTATCCAGATCAGGATGCATCACCTTTGCTTGCTCCTCCGGCGCAAGCTCTAAGAAGAGATCGGTTGCTGACCGAGCTTTGAAGCTACGTTCATCCTTGGGCACGATATGATAGAGTCCTTGCACACAGGAGAAGAGCGGGGCAACCCAAGCCATGAGTGCAGACATGTTTTTTCGCCCACCAGCAAGCGAGAGGTAGACATTATCACTGTTTTTCTGACATTCTTCAACCAGCTTATAGAGTCTTCCCAGGAAGATGTAGGAGTTTGCCCAGTTATTGGCGTCCTCAAAGGGGAGTACCTCGGCTGTTAGTTGACATCCTTTCCCTTGAAGTTCTTTCATGATAAATTCTTCATATCCGAAGGGAATCTCGCTTCCGGTTGGGTGAAGCACAATGATTCTGTCAATTGTGCTCAGTTCATGCTCTAAGAGTTTATAGTACATTGCTGTTACAACCGCCGGGGATTCGCCGAGTGAGGCAATGAGTACATTTGACATGAAGGTTTTCTCTCCTACGGTGTCTTTCTCGTATCCGCAATTCTCTTCCCTATGCTATCTGGAGTATCAAACCAGTCACGTTTGCTGGGATAGTAGTACTCAACATCACGATCGGGAGGCCAACGCCAGATCCGTCGCAGATCATCCATCGCGATACGTACCAGATTAGTACGAGAAAAACTGATGATCTGTTGGTTGAATAGGTCTTCTAGAGAAGAAGCTTCGTATGGAGTCATACCGCGTTTGGCTCTTGGTTGGGTGTAGCGTTTTGCATAATCTACCAGGGTCAATTTTGTAGGGATAAGTTGTATTGAACCAAGCCCTAGCGGTTTGGCATAGCCGATTTTGTGACGCATTCCATCTTCCAGGCGAATTGCTAAAAGCAAAGCTGCAAATTCGTCGGCTTCCAAGTTAGTGAAATCAATACGGAAGTGGAAGGTGGTACCTTTGTTGAGCGGTTGAATGTAGCGATTAGCAAGGATATTCTCACCGAAGTAGACCAGTTTATTCTCTTGTATTGGCTCCACATCAGGAGAATGATGGAAGTAGTACTTCCGACCGGCAATATGTTGTTGGCTTTCATCCAGATAAAAATCTTGGTGATGGGGTTTTGGGTTCACGAGAACGCCTGTGTAGATTGGTTTGTATTCCTCTATCTGACCGGCATAAACAGTCGCATCGCCAATATTAATCTTTCCAAGGTAGACGCCTCTGGCACCTTCTTTCAGCATGCCAAAGATACGGCAACTGATGCATAGTTGGGTATTTGTTTGGCATTTCTGAAAACCATCAGGGATGAGTCTCTTGTATTCAGCATCGTAACCTCTTACCCTCCCATCTCGATAGATCGGCTCATAGTTCCCATCGAAGAGTGTGAAACAGCCATTGCCAAGTGTTTCCACAACCGAACGCAGCATCCCTTTGAGAGAACTACCTGGGATGATATATTCACCTCGTTTGTTTTGGATGAACTTCGCTGGCCTTCTGACATCACGCGAGACAGCACGAGGGTCAGAGATAAAGAAGGGTGTTTCTGCCAGTACATCAACCTCCAACTGACCAGAATAGAGCTGTGGGATGCCTTCACCAAAGAGTCGATGATGCCAGATAGGACGACGACGATCTGGAGGCTTATTCCAATTGGGACGGGCAAAATCATATGGATTCATAGGCTGCTACTCCGTTGCTTCTAGGCTTTGAAAACGAAACAAGTTCATTGCCACATATCTATAGACTCCTAGCCGAACCCGTCGCTTCTCCGATAGAGATATAGGGTAACGCAACAGACGAGGGATACGTCCTTCCGTGAAGATGCTCTCTCCCTCAGGCACAGGAAACTTATGTTTCTTCAAGTCATCCTCTTTAACTCGGATACCGAAGAGATAGTAGTACTCAGGTTGCTCATTTCTGGCCAGGTCGCCTTCAACAGGATGCAATCCTGGAAGGTCACCTTCAGTCGTGCCAAGGTAGACAACCCGTATCTTGCCGTTGTCCGTTTGCTCCCACCGCAATTCAAAGGTTTCATGAAAGATGCGGCCGGAGGTATACTGTGCAAACGCTATTTCAGGATCGAAATGTGCGAAACGTAACAAGTTCTGACGTTCTGCCGGTTTCACCACTGCCTCTTGAGGTAGGAGTTCTACCAGAAACAATGCATCTGACGGGAACTGAGAGTGTTTAATCAAGCTATCCAGATCATCAGCTTTGCCAATATCGCCCATATATAACATCTCCTTCACAATGCTCTCCCTCCTCTCCTATGGCTAGCGACCTCTTACACGATTTAGTCCCTTAACTGATGGGGGCGGCCAATCACTCATTCGTCTGCTGAATTGATCAATAGTAGCATCTCGCAAAGTATTGAGTGCTTCACCATTGAAAATGCGAAGACGACGAATACCATGATTGCTTCTTTCTCCCGGCAGCGAAAGTTCTATTTGATCATCCGGCCAAGTTCCATAGCCACCTTCGTCAGACCACTGTTTGAGCCAACGTCCCAGACCCCACAGTTCGTTATCAGGTTCCCCACTATCTCGGATAATACTTGTTACCAATCCTCCTGGTCGTCCATTCTTTGCTTCTGTACTGATCTCACCTTTCACCTTGCCAAGTCCACGAGAACGCCCTGAGCCAATACGGATTAACTCATCCTCCATATCCTGAAGCACAACAAAGAGCATACCAAGTTGCCAGACCTCAAAGTTTCGCAGGTGGATATCTGTCTCAAAGACTACTCCTGTGCTGACAACCTCCAGTTCAAACTTCGCTCCATGACTTGCTCCACCTGTCAGACGATCAATCCCAACGCCATCTCGCAGCTCTTTTATCTCTTTGGAGACTAGATAGGCATCACCAATGGCTACTCGTCCAATGAAGCCAAATGAGCCAAAGAGTCGGCAGGTTGGACAGCAGTCTGCATAGACAAGATCGGTTCGCTCTTCCAGTCTCTTCTTTTCCTTGTCATCTCTAGTACGCTCTACAAATCTGGCACCGCAGGAGTCCAGATAATCACGCCGTCTCTGAGCAAGATCAGCCTCTTGAGCATCGCTTGAAAAGGGATAACACACCACTCGCTGCTTTAAGCTGCAGATGATTTTCTCTAGATGGCTGCGGAAGACACCCTTGAGTGAGCTTCCAGGCAGGAAGACTTCCTGTTGACCATTACGAAAGGTAAGCACAGGCGTCATATCTGGGCCACTGATGGACGCATGTCCAGTTTTAATCAGCAATGGTCCTGTTGTGGTAATACGTAGTGTAAAGTATGCCTCACTGGTCAATTTTTTCAACATCGAATCTGCTCCTCCTGCAACCTATTTGAAGATACCATCAGCGCCTTCGATATATCTGGCAAAGAATTGCTCACCAGGAATATTCTCCTCTGAGAAGCTTCCTCTGAGAAGATAATCACGCAATCGCTTTTTATGTTCATCCTTGTTCAGATCAGTTAACACCAGAGAGGAAACTGTCAGATCAGTCAGATGACAGACACCTAAGCCACGCGAGCGTTTTCCGCCAATCGCTCCGAACCCGCGCACAAACTCACTCAGTCCTATACTGATCAGTTGCAAGTCGACGGTTGTCGCATTCTCCAAGGAGATTTCCAGATCAAAGGTTGCACTGGCTGGCACAACCTCAAAATCGTACTTGAGGCGATCCTTTGCCTTCTCGCTATCACGATCAATCGCTACCCCATCACGTACCTCCAGAACGCCGTGCCACTCCTTCTTTGGCATATAGAGATCACTGACGTTTATACGTGAAGCTGCAAAGGGTGAACCAAACAATTCACAGGTATGACAGAGACTTTCATATATCTCCTTGGTAATTTCCTCTTCCTCTTTTGGTGTGGCGTTTCGTCGTCGCTGTTGAATATCCCACTGTCGTATCGTCGGGCAGATATCGCTATTATTACTACGTGCTTTTGCTTCCTTTAATGATTCTTCACTTAATTCAATCAGGCCACAGGAACGTAAACCAGTTACATCAGAGAGGCCAGAAACCAACTTTTCAACGGTGCTACGTAGCGCTCCTTTGAAACTGGAGCCGGGGATAAAAGGAATCCTATCGGGAGTCAGGACAACAGGACTATCGCTATAGCTCAATGTGGCTTTGCCTCCACCGATATGCAGCGGAGTCTGCATAACTAATTTTCCTTTGAACCGATAGCGGTTTCGCAGTTCATAGCGGTATGTTGCGTCTATCATCGTCTTCTCTTCCTCTCTATAAATGTGTCGTTAACAGTCCATTCTCTGCGACAAGATGTTGAATAAACTCTCGCGCCAGTAGCACCATCAACTCATCCGCCTCTTCACTGGTTTCTCTATTAGTCAGTCCACTTCTCAGAAGCTGAAACTCATCTTTTATGCGCTTCTGCTTCATTTGTGTTAGAAATTTTTCCAAGGCAATATAAAGTTCCTTGATATCACTTTTCGATCCAGACCAATTGCGGTCTCGTTGATGAACAACGAACTGATAGAGTTCTGAATACTTAGAAGCAAGGGCAATGTTTAACAACCCCATCACCTGACTGGTTGGTAACGGTGAGCGATCCTCTTCCTGCACAAGTTTGCGTACAAAGGCTACTGCCTCTGGATAGAGAACAGTATCGCTTAACAATAAGATCTTCTGACGTTGCTCAGCCGCTAGCGCCATTGCTCGTTCCTTCTTCTCCTAGAGTAATACGATACTCATATTGCACGACCATCTGACGAATAAACTGGCGAATGAGCAGGAGATGGATACGACGGCGTAACTGTCGCTCTGCATCAGTTTTATTGCCCACATTCAATCGTTTGTCACTACAGATACCATCTCTCCTAGCAGCAAGATCCACCTCCAGGTACCGCCTGAGACGCTCACCAAATGGTTGGCGTTCGCTTTGGGGTCGATTTGGATCATTGTTGTCTAGCAGTTTTTTCCGCCACTGTTCAGAACGTGCAGTCTGTTTTTTAATATAATCAAGGACATCCGAAATCTTGAGTGTGCTCTCAGCGACGTTTTCCAAGCCTGTCATCTGAGCACGATGTCTATTTTTAGTACTAGAGCCACGCGACTCTCGGAAAGCATAGCCCGCATGATCACCTAGTTTGACAGCATCCCCATAAAAGTTCTCTGCCTGATTGCTCACTTCAATGATAATCTTCATCTCCGGGATATCTTCTGGATTCACTGCAACTCTCCCTTCATTACATGGAATGGATCAGATATAGACACACATCCCAACCCTTCTGCTCTACGACGACCAATGCCCTCCTCAAGTCGAAATAGAGCTTCTAGCAAGGGCTTGTCTAGAGGCTGATCTGAAGAGAAAAAGAACACAGAACCGGTTTCTATGGCATACTCATTGGTCTTCGGTGTACCCCATAGCTCATTCCAACCTGTCACCCGTCGCATGCCTGCGGACTGATAGACCAATGTAAAGGGGTCCGAGGGAAGGCCAGTGAGTTCTGCCAAGGCAATTGGATCAATACTACCTCGGTAGCGCAAGCACTTATCTTGTAGGATTGCTGGCGAATGGAGCGTCAAGGCAAAGTAAAATGATTTGGGGACTGCCACTTTATGTTTTTCCGCTTCTACATGGAAAGCATCATTGAAATTCTTCAATCGTTGTTCAAAGCTCTCCAGTCTCTCTGTTTCATCTTCTATCTCCCCAATGCCAAGTGTCACCTTGCCCAGTCCTCTTGTTCGTCCTGTACCTATACGTACTAGTTCTTTGAGACCCACGTTTTCTATATACTTCTCGAACATCTCCGCCAACTCATCTGGTACCTTTGCCAGACCCCAGAAAAATGCCCCTTCCTCAAGAACTTCACGGCTATAGAGAATACTTTCCTCCACTATCCCCCACTCTCGACTGATACCGGTATGAGTTTGCAACCGAGTTTTCTCTGAACTTGCTGAGATCATATGCCCGTCTTCATAAGGCTCTCGACGGTAGTATCCATTGAAGACATCCATTGCTGATCGGCATAGTTGCCCAGACGCTTCTGGTATCGCAGACTCGCACTCTTTATATGCTCGTAATATACCGAGGGACGAGATATTCGCATTTCTATTCCCCATCCCACCACTTCCCATTTCAAAGAGTACCCAATCAAACAAGCTATCACGTACTCCATGTCGGTCTCCTGGCTCAACTTTTCTCTCTCTTGGGAAGATATAACTGAAACCAGGAAAACGTTTGCAGGTCTGGGCCGTCCTCGGCACTGGATAGACAGGCCAGTTATCACTATTCTCTACGTCCTGATCTTTGAAGTTTGCAGGATAGAGGTTCGGATAGTGAATATTATCAGTGAGGAAGAGTGACTCAAACTCGTCTGTTTGTTTGTTACACAGGAGTCGATGTGTGGAGGCCAACGCTCCTAGAAGTGTTGAACCGCTAATAACTTTGGCTGTTTCTGATCCTCCTGGGGCATGATCAGAGCGGATCGCCAACGGAGAGATCACATTGAGCTTCATCCAGTAGTATTTCACGCCCCGCTACCTCCTTCAGAGAGATAATAATAACTCAATGCTTCCAGTTGCTCTAGCCAGGACTTCCATTGTGTTTCTGTATATATCGTATCGTTTACTTGTACATGGGTAATCTGGCACTTGCACCGACCCTTCCCTGTGGACTTATTCCCTCCAAGTCGATCCATCAAACGGAGACCAGCCAGCAATAACAGGAGCGAATAGGTTGGGCTATCATCTGGCTGCTCCACATTCACAAAACATTGATCAAGGCTTGGATCAATGGCTGTACATTCTAGCCAACCGGTAATACTTCCCTTGAAGATAATATCTCTCACCCCAAACTCACTGGTATACAAGGCTCCTCTTACAGTGGTACGAGTAGGTCGATCAAGCCGCACTTGAGTATACAGATCTACCTGCACCTCTTTATATTTGCCCTTCCCTTTCTCATCTTTCTCAGGACGATCATACTGCTTTTTCGCCTCATCTGTTTGTCGAATATCATCAAAGAAGAGTCCTCCCGGATAGATCGGTGAGCCAAAGATACGAGTCACCATGGTGACGTCACCAATGCCGGGTAAGAGAGCTATCTTCATATCATGGGGACTCTTAATCAGTTGTTTTACATCCGCCTCTTCTTCATAGAAACGAGCGAGCTGTTCACACCGTTCACGAAGAATCCCTTTGAAGGTAGATCCTGGTACATAAAGGTATCCTTCACTGTCCCGTACAATAGTGCGGTCAATCAGTCCCTCACGTATCCCTGTCCCACAGTGAAATGGGGTATCGAATTTAAGATCGTAACTAATCTGGATACGATCAAGCTTGATCATCGCCTTCACCTCCCTCTTTTGATGCAACAAAATCGTAGAGTTCTACGAAGTCAAGAAGCGATGTACGATAAACCTTCTGATGATACCTATTCTCTCCATCAGCAAACCAGGGAAAGATGACTCGCGGAAAGATTGATGCGGGATCACCAGGATCATAATGATTCCTCTGGTAGCGTCCAGCAAACTGATAGACATTTCTGTACACATACTCACGCTGTTTCTGTCTCCAGCTTCGTAACAGTGCCAATCCTTCATTGACTGATGTTGTTAGATTCTTTTTCAAGACAGCTCCACGCAGTTGATGTAATTTTGTGCGTCCCAGAGCCTCTTTATAGCCTCCACGAATTACATCCAGAAGCGTTTTTAGTTGTGCCAGATCATAGGGGCGTAATGTTGCATAGAACGCCTCGGGTGTACGATTACCTTCTTCATCTCTGTCATAACTGAGAGAGGCGTAAACTTCTCTAAAGTTCAGACTCGTACTTCCCGTCACCGTCATGAAATTGATCAAAGTATCATCAATACTTGTGCCCGCCATCCCACTTTGGGCCTCCCTAATCTTCTGTTCTATTCCTCTTCTCGCGCCCTCAGTCTTCGTACTTTTCAGCATCTCCTGAACAAGATCCCAAAGTAGGCCAAATGGGTACTTAACTGGAGCCAGTACCACACCTACCGAAAGAGTGTATCCCTCGACACCCTCTGTATCTTCTTCATCGGCATCTTCCTCACCACTATATTCTTGCTTCCGCTTCTGTTCCTTCTCCTTGGTTAATCTACGAAATTCCTCAGCAATGGTTCTTGCCACATCAAGGGCAACACTGGCAGGAGTTACCATCAGCACATCATCACCACCAAGGAGCAGAATATCGAAGGGGAAGGTATGATCATTCTTATCCTTTACATGGTCTTCTATTTGCAAATGCTTCTTAATTGCCAGGCAGACAGCTTCATAAATGGATGTATCAACATCCTCAGCAAAATCATGTAATCGCCTCAGACTTTTACATTTTTCAATCTTTTTCCCCATCCCATTGCCATCCGCATAGATCAGACCAAAGTATTCTTTAGCACCTTTGAAGTTGCGGAAGATATTAAAATCTTCAGGACGTTCTGCGTCTTCAGGTAGCGTATACGGTCCCCCCAAATCGTCATCTCGTAAGAGGCGTATCAACTCAACCCAGAGATATTCCTCGTCGTAGGATACTTTCTTAAATTTTCCCCTCTTTATTGTGCGTTTAATGAGTTTAATAATGTCATCATTTCGCTCACGCTTCTTGAAACAACTGGTACAAAACACTCTATCTTCCTCACCTGGCTCTCGAAGGCGTCCTTTGTATTCAGCGCTAGCATCAGCATATCTCACTCCACAGGCATCACACAGATGCATAAATGGATGTGAGGGCAGCGAGACTATATCTGAGGGACAGTTCTTCTTTTCTCGTAGCCGATAGCGCAGAAGTTCAAGGGTTTCACTGAGATTATAGCCCCTGAGTTCTTCCAGCTTATCTGGAACACCTTCTGAAAGGTCTTGGATCACAAAAGTAATAGAGGCTCCCCCACCCGTGTCCTCTCTATAGCGCCTTTGAATCGCTTCTCCAAAGTCCTGAGCCTTCTCAGCATCAACCAAAAACAAGCCAGAGCCGCCGTTTGCATAGATTGGTACAGCCCTATAAGATTTCGCCGTGCTTTCCATTATGATGCGATTCAGATAATCAAGCTCTGAACTCGCTCCTCGAATCTCCCTCAACTTATCCGTACCAAACACATATTCCTTGATATGATCGGTATCCAATGCCACTAGTGCTTTTCCCACAAAAATCTCACCTCCGGCCTCTTTAAAGTCACTTTGACCTATAACTTATCTCAAGCATCAGAAGTATAACATAGCTGATACGAACTTTTCATCAGAAGTACTTCTGGGTACTTCTGATCTTTCTCAGAAGTTTTTCTGATCTCCAGTAACCATCCTCTACCCACACCTCGTCCTCCCCAAACCCATCGCCGTCTTATACCCCACTCCACAATAAAACGCCAACTGCCCCAACAACCACATCTGCTGTCTTATCGTCAACGGAGCTTCCTCCGTCACTGCCTCATCTGACCCACGCAACGCATATGTACATGTACCCACAAAACCTTGCTGCACATGAGTCGTAAATTTCACACGATGGGGCTTCAAATCATAATCAGCTATAATCACCCCATCATCCGCACAATACTGCTCAATATGCTCTCGTTGCACTATGCTAACAAACTCAGGTGGAGCAATATCTTCCCAGCGCTTTGCCAGCCCAGGAAACACGTATTCTGGTAGTGGTAAAAGTGCGCAATAATTGCCGTATGCCCTATTCTTTGCACTACTGCGATTGAAGGTCGTCAAAGAAGCAAACTCCAGCTTCAAAGTCTCAGCTTTGCTCAATCTGAGTGCTTTAGCTTTCTCTACCAATTCAGCCAACGATGTGTAACCCGTCCAACCAGAAGCCTCATCGTTATCAACGACTACCTCCTCCAGCATAAATAACCTTTTGCCAATCTGCATAAATGGCGGCTTAGGTCCCCTGGACTTCTGCTTATTGAAACTCATTAGTGCTTCATGAAACAGTGGAAATAATTCACCAAGCAGCAGCGTAATGCGTACCGTATACGTCTCCTCCGGTTTTACCGGCAGATGTACATTGTCCCGTTCAGCCATCCACATTCTCTGTACAGGCAAAGGGAATTGCAAACTGGAACAGGTAAAGAGACGACGTTTGTTACCTTCATGGAGCCACCTAGCCACATCTGGTGCGGCTGAACCCAACCAGTTTAGCCAGGCCGCATGCACAAGTTCGCCATTAAAAGCCATGAGAGTGCCATACTCAAGAGGGCGCAATTTCAGCAAAAAAGCATAGAGCTTAGATGGGGCAGACGAAGAAAACGGTGTATCCATCAAAAAATACGTCCTTCCTGGAAAACGGTATCACATGTTGATAATACATATATACCAATTGGCTCATACTACTAATCTTTTACTACATCATGTGTTATAATGGGCATGTTGTCTTATGGCACAGGTTGCATTGGAATAACGTCTCCGAGTTTATGTGATGTTGTACTCGAGGTAACAACGACTGCACCCTTCAATTGTGGTTGATAGCAGGCAATCCATGCTACACCAGCTTGAATATAGAGACGCACCAGAGCCGTCAGTAACCAATGCGGTATCTTGCCATCTAGTATCAACCCACGTTCCGTGGAAACCGATGGAAATGGCAGATGTTCAGTCTGCAAGTAGTCAAGATATTCAGTAACAATACGCGTAGAGAGAATAGTGCTATCTTCATACTCATATGGTCGCACTAAAATCTCTTCTGATGTTGGTTCTGGACTTATTTTCAACGTTGGCGGAGCAAGCCACCCAATACGAGGGTCAAACTGATAGAAAGGACGTTGACCAGCATGTGCAGCTAACATGCCATAAAGCCAGCCGGGACCACGACCGTAGACAGCCAATGGTGTATTCCCTGGCAATTCATCGGCCAGTTGTTGCAGCATCGCAGGCTTCCATTCTTTTGCCTGCCCATCCAACTTTCGTAATAGTGGTTCGAGGCTGACAGCAAGCTCGGTCGGAGCCATATCCAGTTTGGCTTGTTCCAGTTCTTCAAGCGAATAGGAGGAAAAGAGAGCCGCAATACGTTCAACCGTCATATCAAAAAGTGGACCATGTACCAGCATTCCGCGTTGTAAGCCGGTAATCGTGCCTTGAATAACCGATGTCTCAGGCGTAATCGTCTCTTCACCACTACTCACAGAGTAGATTTCGGCTAAAGGCAAAAGGCCCTTTGACTGAACAAGTTGCCGCCAAAACATGGCCTTCTCCGGCTCATCAGGACGAAGAAGCAGGAAGGAATGTGTACACTGCTGCAAAATGCAGGTTTGCCAGTCACGCGGATTTCCGCCCATATCAACCAGCATTGGCAGATGACGGCGTTCCAGATCATTACAGATACCCTGTACAAAGGCTTCTGTCCACACAGCTGATTTGAGATAGAGTAAGCGTATGTTGTCCTGACCAACTTCCTGATGAATCTCTTGAAACCAGTTACCTTCACTATCAGGACATGCACGTATGGCATGATGCTTTATGCCGCGTTCATGCAACGTCTTCGTGAGGTTGTAGAAGAGTACAGATTTTCCTGCGTTAGGAGGCCCACCAATCAAAATGGCAGGCAACAAATTGAGCATTGTCGTCCTCCTGCATCAATAATCTTTAGAATGAAGGCTGTTATGTCAGAATTGAAATATGTAGATACCCTGGTTGCAACGCTTGGTGGACAGCCACAAGTCGTCACATTTACCCTTGATCTGCTCCTTCAACGTGGCATTCCCATCCGTGAAGTCATCGTCATTCACCCACATCCCTCTGAGCAGCGTTTACAAGATTCATTAGACCTCCTAAATGCCGAGTTTATCAGTGACCACTACGAGTTCGATGGACATTTGCTGACTTGTCATTTTCGCACCAAAGTCTTAGAACTAAATAACCAGCCCCTCGATGATATTTTCGATAGGGCCAGTGTACAAGGCACTCGGCAGACCATCTACCAATTCATTCAAGAACTCAAACGCCAGCCTCGTCATATCCATCTATCAGTCTCCGGTGGACGCCGTTTAATGTCCTTCCTCGCTATCTCAGCAGCACAACTCAAATTCGACGCCTTTGATCACATCTGGCATATCTACACACCAGAGAAGGTCAAGGATGAGGCCAAAAATGGCATGCTCATGCATGTGCTCCCCTCAGCTGGCGTGCGCCTCATCGAAGTTCCTTTTTTCACTCTTGGCGATTACCTCTTAAACGCTGCTTCAACAGTTACTACAGATAACGTACAAGCAGTAGAGCATACTCAAAAAGATCATATGGATGCTCAGGAGCGCAAACGCTGTGACCATGTAGTAGACAAAGCTACACGCCGCCAATTGGACGTCTTAAAAGCCTTTGCGAGAGGGTTGCGTCCCCAGGAAGTAGCCGAAGAACTTTGCCTTAGCATCAAAACTGTCCATACCCATAAAGATGCCCTCCTAAGTCGATGCAGCGAGGTATGGGAATTGCCAGATGATAGATCGTTCGCCTACCGTTTCCTGCAGCGAAAATTTGCTACCTACTTTCAAACAAACAGGTAAAGTAAGTATACCCTCTTTCTGAGGAAAGAACATCAGAACTGTTCTGAATTTTTTCAGTACATTCTTCTGATGTGCTATACCGAAAATAGTGGTAAATTCCCATCTATACGCAACAGAGGAGTCACTAACATGCTCATCCTAAACTTCACCCACCCCTTCACACGCGAACAGCGAGAACAAATCCAAACTCTCGCTGCCCCTATTTCTATCGAAGAAATTCGCACCATTCACGTCCAAATCGACCAATCCGAACCACTCGAACCACAAATCACTGCCATCGTAGATGCCATTAGCCTATCCTCAGAAGAATGGCAAACCCGTCAGCTACTCATCAACCCGCCAGGATACGCACCCGCCGCCTTTGTCCTGCTAGCAGAATTACATGGCCGCATCGGACACTTTCCACCACTGGTTCGCCTCCGTCCAAAACCCGGTCCGCTAACAACCTACGAAGTGACGGAACTGCTCGACCTGCAAGCTGTCCGCGACGAAGCCCGGACACGCAGATAAATAGTCTTATGATGGGCCTTTCCCTATGATCATGCGAGGGCAAGGAGCACCTTGAGAAATTTTGCATTTCCGTAGCGTAGAGGGTAAAATAAGGTGTCACACATAATAATGTGGGGAGCAATGATGAGGTTGAACCAAAGACGGAGACCTATTTATGCCAAAAACTATGTTTGAAAAAATCTGGGAAGCTCACACTGTACGTGATGTGCCAGGTGAATCGGCAATTCTCTATATCGACCGTCACCTTGTGCATGAGATGACCTCACCGCAGGCTTTTGCGGGTTTACGCACCGCACATCTGCCCGTGCGCCATCCCGAAGCCACCATCGCTGTCCTTGATCACAATGTTCCCACTGTGGTGGGCCGCAAGATGATCAACATCGTCGATGCAGGCAGCACCGAAGTCATCACCACCATGGAGCAGAACGCCAGAGACTTCGGCCTCACCCTTTTCGACATGGGCGACGCTCGCCAGGGTATCGTTCACATCATCGGCCCCGAACAGGGCATCACCCTCCCCGGCATGACCATCGTCTGTGGCGACTCCCACACCTCCACGCACGGTGCCATGGGCGCCCTGGCCTTCGGCATCGGCACCAGCGAGGTCGAGCTTGTCCTCGCCACCCAATGCCTCTTACAAAAACGCCCCAAAACCATGAACATCCGCGTCGAAGGCACCCTCGCCCCCGGCGTTACCGCCAAAGACCTTGCCCTTGCCATCATAGGCAAACTCGGCACGGGCGTGGGTAACGGCCACGTCATCGAATTTAGTGGCTCTACCATCCGTAGTCTCTCCATGGAAGGGCGCATGACTCTTTGCAATATGGCTATCGAAGCCGGTGCGCGGGCCGGTATGGTTGCCCCCGACGATACCACCTTTAACTACATCAAAGGCCGTCCTTACGCTCCCAAAGGCGAATTGTTCGAGCAGGCTCTTGAGGCATGGCGACAACTCGCTAGTGATCCCGGTGCCCAGTTCGATGCTGTTCATGAAATTCGCGCTGAGGGTCTTGGCCCACAGATTACCTGGGGCACTAATCCTGGTATGGTCGTCGATGTCAATGGCTACGTCCCCGATCCCGCCTCAGAGAGCGACCCCGAAAAGCGTCATGCCTATGAACGTGCCTTGAAATATATGGACCTCAAACCCGGCCAGAAGATCACCGAGATCCCCTTAAATACCGTCTTCATTGGCTCCTGCACCAATTCACGTTTGGAAGATCTACGTATGGCTGCCCAATATGTCAAGGGCAAGCACATAGCTCCCAACATCCGCGCCATGGTCGTCCCCGGCTCTATGCGTGTCCGCCGCATAGCTGAAGAAGAAGGGCTGGCCGATATCTTTCGCGAAGCCGGTTTTGAATGGCGTGAGGCTGGCTGCAGTATGTGCATTGCCATGAACGGCGACCAGCTCTCCGAAGGTGAACGCTGCGCTTCCACCAGCAACCGCAACTTTGAAGGCCGTCAGGGTCGCGGTGGACGCACTCATCTTGTCAGCCCCGCTATGGCTGCTGCCGCTGCCGTTGCCGGTCATTTTATCGATATTCGGGAGGAAAAATAATTGGAACCATTTACTACGTTAACAGGTTTGGTGGCACCACTAGACCGCACCAATGTCAACACTGATGAAATCACACCCGCACGTTTCTTGAAAACCATTCATCGCACAGGCTTTGACAAAGTTCTCTTTGCCAACTGGCGTTACCTCGACCCGAAAGGTGAGAAACTCAACCCAGACTTTGTCCTCAATCAGCCGCGCTATCAAGGAGCCAGCATTCTGCTCTCCGGCGATAACTTTGGTAGCGGCTCATCCCGCGAACATGCCCCGTGGGCCATTCGTCAGTACGGCTTCCGCTGTCTCATCGCCCCCAGTTTCGCCGATATCTTCTATAACAACTGCTTCAACAACGGCATCCTGCCCGTCACCCTCGATGAAGCTACCGTGCGTGAACTCTTTGCCGAAGTCGAGGCCACCGAGGGCTACACCCTCTCGGTCGACCTGCCAGCCCAGACCGTCACTACTCCCAGTGGGCGCGTCCTCCACTTTGACATTGACAACTTCCGCAAAAATGCTCTCATTCAGGGCCTTGACAACATCGGCTGGACCCTTTCCCACGGTGACGAGATCGCTGCCTACGAACAACGCAGAAAGCAAGAAGCTCCCTGGGTGTTTGTAACCAACGAATAGCTGTAGGCAAAGGAGCTAGAAGTGGTAACTCGACAAATTGACATTGACACCGCCATGTCCCCCCACCAGATTCTCGATCCCGAGGGCAATCTAGTGGGCAATATGCCCGATATCAGCGCGGAGCGCCTGCTCTCGCTCTATCGCCACATGCAACTAGGACGGGCCTTCTCTAACAAAATTATTGCTTTACAACGTCAGGGCCGTGCTACCACTTTTGGCTCGCTGGCCGGTCAGGAAGCTACCGCTGTCGGGCTAGCTGCTCCCATGCAAACGCAGGACTGGCTTACCACCTCCTACCGTGAAATTGCCTCTCTCATAGTCAGAGGCTTTCCTCTTGCTACCCTGATCTATGCTTTTCGCGGCTTCACCCCTGCCAACTATCCACGCGAGACACATTGCCTGCCCTTCCAGATCGTCATTGGCACCCAGATGCTGCATGCCGTCGGACTGGCTATGGCGGCAAAAATCTCCGGCGACCCCGTGGTAGCCGTTGGCGTCTGTGGCGATGGAGCTTCCTCCGAGGGTGATTTCAATGAAGCCCTCAATTTTGCCGGTGTCTTTCAGGCTCCTGTCGTGCTGGTCGTACAAAACAATGGCTGGGCCATCAGCGTGCCACGCCACAAACAGAGTGCCGCTCCCACCCTGGCCGCACGGGGTATCGGCTTTGGCCTCCCTTCCTATTTGGTCGATGGTAACGACGTTCTGGCTGTTTACGATATCATGCAGCAAGCTATTGCCCGTGCCCGTTCTGGTCAAGGCCCAACGCTAGTCGAAGCCCTGACCTACCGGATGGGCGCACACACCACTGCCGACGACCCTACTCGCTATCGCAACCCTGACGAAGTAGAAGCCTGGCGCAGGAAAGATCCCATCACGCGCTTTCAACGTTTCCTTATGAAGCGTGATCTGCTTACTGAAGAACAGGACCGCCAGCTCATTGCCGCTATCGAAGAGCAGATCAACGAGGCTGTGCGCGAAGCCGAAGCCATGCCACCCATGGCCCCCGATAGTTTCTTTGACTACACTGCTGCCACTCTTTCGCCACGCCAACAAGCACAGCGTGCCGACCTGCTCCGCTACGTAGAAGCTAAAGGACGCGAAGCGTCATCATCGTAGGAAAGCATTTATGAACAGAAAAATTCAATCCCAATATAGATGTAGAGGCGGCATTTATGACGCCAGTCAGCATCGGATGCTGACTGGCGTCATAAATGCCGCCTCTACGTCTGAATGGCAATATTCTGCTACAGTATGTAATCGCCCCTCAGGGGCCATAGGCACCAACACTTCATCATTGCACAAAAGAGGCTAAACATATGCAGATGACTATGATTGAGGCCCTCAATTCGGCCCTCACCCTCGAACTGGAACGCGACCAGCGCGTTGTCGTCTTTGGGCAGGATATTGGAGCCAATGGCGGTGTCTTCCGTGTAACCGAACACTTGCAACAAAAATTTGGTGAACAGCGCGTCTTTGACACACCTCTATCAGAGTCGGCCATCATTGGGAGTGCTGTTGGTATGTCTGTCTATGGCCTGCGCCCCATTGCCGAAATACAATTTGCTGGCTTTCTCTTTCTCTGCATGAACCAGTTGGTCACGCAGGCCGCTCGTATGCGCTTTCGTAGTGCCGGAGCCTTCACCTGCCCTCTGGTGGTTCGCGCTCCCTATGGCGGCGGTGTACGTACTCCTGAAATGCATTCTGATAGTCTCGAAGGCGTTTTCTTGCAAACCCCTGGTCTCAAGATCGTTATTCCATCCAACCCCTACGACGCCAAAGGCCTACTTGCTTCAGCCGTGGCCGATCCAGACCCCGTACTCTTCCTGGAAAACATTAAACTCTATCGCTCGTTCCGTCAGGAGACACCGCAGGAATACTACTCGCTCCCTCTCGGCAAGGCCAACATTATCCAGGAAGGCAGCGACGTCAGCATCTTTGCCTACGGAGCCATGGTCCCCGTTGCTCTTGAAGCGGCTAAACACATGCAGCAAGAGAACGGCACCAGCATTGAAGTCATCGACCTACGTACCATCTGGCCCCTCGATGAAGAAACCATTGTCGCCTCCGTCGAAAAAACTGGTCGTGCCATCGTTGTTCACGAAGCCCCCCGTGCGGGCGGTGTCGGAGCCGAAGTTACTGCCATCATCAACGATCACTGCCTCTACTCCCTACTCAAACCCGTTGGTCGTGTCACCGGCTACGACACCCCCTACCCTATTCCCGGACTAGAGGACTATTATTTACCTACACCAGCCAAAGTGCTAGCGGCGTTGCGACAGGTGATGGAACCATAATGTGGGAGCGTTATGCGTCGCGCTCTCTGGAGACAACCTATGTACGAATTTAAACTCGCCGACCTGGGCGAAGGCATGCACGAAGCCGAAATCGTCCAGTGGCTCATTCACGAAGGTGACACCGCCAAACTCGACCAACCCATCGCCAGAGTCGAAACCGACAAAGCTATCGTCGAACTGCCCGCACCCGTTTCTGGTCGTGTGCGTGAAATTCGCGTCAAAGACGGGCAGACGGCAAAAGTCGGTGACGTTCTCGTTATTTTTGACAGCTCAACACCTGCTAACGGAGACACGCCTATTAAAAGCAGCGAGACACAACCCTCCTCTTCTACTACCTCGTCGACACCATCGATAGTGAGCCACCTCGACTCAAACTTTGCTGTTACACCCACTACACCTGCTACACCTGTAACAGTGAGCCACCCCGACTCAAACTTGCCAAGCACATCTTCTCCATCCACCAAACGTCCACGAGTCCTGGCTGCTCCCGCCGTGCGTAAACTCGCTTTCGCGCTTGGCATAGATATCGAACAGGTCACTTCCTCCAACCCCAACGGGCGCGTCTCTCTTGAAGATGTTCGTGCCTATGCTGAACGTGCTAAAGCTACCCCTGAGCCAGTGCAGCCCACAGCACAATCCGTTGCTCCAACTGCCCCACAAAAAATGGAACAAGCTGCTTCGCCTACCGCAGATCAACGCCAACCGCTTACCGGTCTGCGTAAACGTATCGCCGAACACATGGAACGTTCTTGGCGCACCATCCCCCACGCCACCGCCTTTGCCGAAATCGATGGCACTGGCTTGATGGCCCTGCGTCATGCCCTCAAATCTGTTGCTGAGCAGCGCGGCACTCGCCTCACCTATATGCCTCTTCTGGTCAAACTCTTGCTGCCCGTGCTCAAAGAGTTCCCCATCTTCAACGCTAGCCTCGATGAAGAGAAACGCGAAATTATCTACAAACGCTCTTACCATATCGGCATTGCCACCGACTCTCCCGACGGTCTGCTTGTCCCTGTCCTGCGTGATGCCGACCGTCTCACCTTACTTGAAATAGCCACCAAACTTGAGAAACTGATAGAAGGCGCACGCCACCGTACCCTATCTCTGCCCGAATTGAGCGGCAGCACCTTCACCCTCAACAATATTGGCAGCTTCGGTGGCAGCACCGGTACTCCTATCATCAACTATCCCGAAGCCGCCATCCTCGCCATCGGACGCCTGCAAGAGAAAGCAATGATCCATCAAGGTGCCATAGTAGCCCGACCAATGATGCCCCTTGCCCTCTCCTTCGATCACCGCCTGATCGATGGAGCCCTGGCCGCTAAGTTCCTGGGACGCTTCAAAGAACTGGTCGAAAATCCTCAGCAACTCATGCTGGATATGGTCTAATCTGAAAATGGATACAAGCGTAGCTATCTCATTTAGGCCTATAGCCTCCCTGCCAGTGTTATATGCCATGATGAAAGGACGAAGGCGACCGTCGCGACGGTCGCCCTCATCCTTTCATCATGCTGTTTAATAGATCACCGGCTTGTATCTGGGCGGAGGTATTGGCTTACCTTCAGCATGTGCGGCCTCAATCCATGCCGCTTTAGCGATCTGCAACTCTCTGAGTGCCTCTTCAGGGGTTTCACCAAAGGCGGAACAAAATTTAAGATCAGGGATATCGGCGATGTAGCCCTCGTCCCCTTAGCTGTAGAAGATGTTGATGTGGTAGTCTTTCATGCTTATTCTGCTCTGTTTTGCCAACTGAGGCGGTGTCAAAGGTCAGTGGGCCGATTGAGGATTTTTCAGTTGGTCCACAACCTTGCGAATTTCTCCTGCAATATCAGCAAAGGCTCTGTCTCGATTGAGATCGGCTACAGTCTTATTGTTATCTCTGGGCAATGATTGAATTTTGGCAAACTCGGTTCTGTTCCAGTCTGAGGTAGGACGCAACATAATAGGGATGACGCAGGCTGCGCGCGCATTATGGCGTTCTAACGCCTCTTTCATCTCAACATCGTAGTGATAATCGGAGTCGAGAAAGTCGGGACTAACTAGTAATAAGATGATACGTGCTCTGTCCAGGCGTTTCTTGACTTCGTCCTCTTTCTCAGTTCCCACATCAAGATTGTGATCGTAGCCAGTGATGAGCTTCTCACGTTTCATTTGTTTAAGATGCTTCATTAATTCATCATGCAGTACTTTATCCTTTTCAGAATAGGAGGTAAAGACCTCAAGTGGTTCTGCTGGAGTCTGCACTAACCAATCTAACTTGACTCTTGGACGTTGCAGCGCATCAAGGCTATCTATCCATTCTCTGTGTTGTTGATGATACTGCTTCTGTTGTTCTTGCAGTTCTGGGAACTCTTGTAAGATATTTTTTGTGAGTAGTCCACTCCCACCTACGGCTGCGACGGTGCTGGTACTGTAACTGAGTTGAACGATACCACAGACGCCACCTGTATCCCAGTTGAGTAGAGGTGAGCCACTCATACCTGGGCGTGCCTGGCCCTGTTGAAATTTGAGCCGTTCGAGTTGGCTACCAGCCCAGCCTTCACTCTTGAAGGTAGTAGAGGCTCCCTGTGGTTCAATATCCGGGAAGCCAAAGCTATAGAGGTGATTCTGCGGTTGAGCTCCACCGTAAAGAAGTACACAGGGATGGTCTGTCAGATTGACATCCAATAGGGCCAAATCAGTGGTTTCCACGTCGCGAAACTGCTGTATTTGGGCGGGAAGAGTTTGTCCATTCCATGTTATCTCGATGGGCAGTTTCTGTTGCTGGGCTGCCTCTACAACATGGGCGCAGGTCAGCACTTTTCCAGGAGCTACAAAAAAACCTGTTCCCTTCACCTTCCTGGCAGGAACAGATACGAAGACAACACAGAAATGTAAAAGATCATACAGTGATTGCGCTGCCATATATCTTCCTCTCCATTAAATAAAGCTACTGGCTGAGCTCTCCCCATTCCAGGGTAATTGTGAGATTAGCTGAACCGGTACCTTTGACCAGCAAAGCAGTAAGTTTCCCTGACTCGACACCAACTTGCACACCAAACTCAACGCTTCCTCGACGCGGTTTTATCCTTTGTAGCATCGCCAGCACTGGTTGTGCAATATGTTCAACCGTGTTGGTCACATCAGTAAATGAGATTGGACCCATGTCAGCAATACGCTGCTGACCTCCAAATGATGTTGCTTGAATACGGATGACTGAGCCATCATCAAGTTTAGCTTCAATAGTTTCGTCTGGTTCCATCTTTTTCTCCTGTTGAGTTGTATTTGTTGGCATTGTAGCATATGTCCTGAATTTGGAAAAGCAGTTTTTTGAAGCAAATCGGGCAATCCCCTCAACCAACTTCGTCTCTCATTCGTGTTCTCTATAGAGCGACAAAACAGTGATACAACTGGCCATAGCCCCATGGCTTCCTCTTGATGCCCCCTTTTTCCTTAGAAAACCCATCTACACTTTTTAAGTAAAGCAGAAAAAAATGAGAAAAATAATGCTTCGATTTAATATGCTTTAGTTTCTGCTTAGAGTCGCTTACACAAGAGCTTATCAGGCCCAAAATCCCTTGTTATTTGCTGGCAAACCAGCTAATCTAGTATCAGACGAAAGAAATGAGGAGAAACTAAAAATGCAAATACAAGATGCACCACATAAACCACACATGCCGACTATGGATATGACAGATGGATTGCTTGCACAGCAAACCCTGGCCGGTGACCCGTATGCGTTTGAGGGTCTTATCCAGCGCTATAGTACCCCTCTGTTTAACTTCATCTATCGCTTTTTGGGTGACTACGATCAGGCTTCTGATATCCTGCAAAATGTATTTATTCAGTTACATACCTCTCTGCCATCACTACGCACCGATAAGCCTTTGAAAGCCTGGTTATTCCAGGTGGCACGCAATCGATGCCTGGATGAGCTACGTCGCAAGCATGCTATCCATTTCTCTGAGTTGGAAGCTATCAATGATGATGAAGAACTTTCGCCCTTAGCGGCTATTCCTGATAGTGGCCCTCTACCTGAAGAATTGGCTGAACGCAGCGATCTGCAGCAGCGTCTACAAGCCGCCATTTCAACCTTACCGGTGAAGTTCCGTTCTGTGGTTCTCTTACGCTACGCTAGCCAACTCAGCTTCTCTGAGATCGGGCAGGCTCTGAATATGCCAGAGGCGACCGCCAAAACCTACTTCCAGCGAGCCAAACCTCTCCTGCGTGCTGCGCTGACGAATACACCAGAGCTAGTGGCTCACTAAGCATTTTCTTATAAATTTGCTAATCATCCTCTCAGAATTTGAAACTACCCTCTTTGTTTATTCGTGCTAAAACACAGATAGCATGAAATGGAAAAGAGGGTGTGCAGATATGCAGTTCCAGCCAACAAATTCATTCCTAGAAGATGATATGCTCGAAGACGATATTGATAGACTGTTTAACCAGCTTCAGTGTATAGAACCCCCACCATCGCTTGTCTCGCGTATCCTGAGTCAACTGCCGCCGCATCGCACATCTGCAACGCTCGTTTCCAAGCCCGTAGCTTGGAATAATCTGGATCATTGGCTTGCGCAAAACAAGAAACGGCGGTTGTGTTAGACTCTTTTGTTGGACTTCTCGCTACTTGATATGCGCAAAGAGATCGTTTCCTCCTGGTAGATCACGGCCAACGCGAGAAGCTGCCAGTTGGAAACACTCGTACTTGCGCCACTTGCGCTGTATCTCCTCTGGTAACTGTTCTCTAAAGCGAGCGGAGCCAGCTTGAGTACGGTGTTTAGACCATGAGCTATCTTTGGTCTCACGCCACGACTCAACGTCGAGCCAGACGCTGATCAGTTCATCGGGTATGCCAAGTTTGTCGGGATCGAGATTGCGGAAAGATCCCTCATAGTGCTGCGATCTCATCCACTCAGCCATGGACTGTACTATGCTGCGTGGGAACGCGCCATAATAGAGTTTGGAGACGGCATGTGCTGGCCCTAATTCGGGATATTGCACATCATCGGCAGCAGCATAGAAGGCACTGGTCGTGTGCCGGTAGATCGCAATATGATCTGGATGTCCATAAGCTCCGCTTTCGTCAAATGTAATCATCACCTGCGGACGAAACTGACGAATGATTTCGACAAGTTTGCCGACAACTTCCGCCGCACTCACCTGAATGAACGAGCGCGGATCACCGTTTTCAGGAGTGCCATCCATCCCGGAGTCGCGATAATCCAGGAACCATAGATGGTGGACGCCAAGGACATTAGCAGCTTCGCGCATCTCATTCTCACGTACCTGTCCCAAATTTTCGGGTGTTGCCAGACTTGGATCGGCGATCTCGCCAACCTCTCCCCGTGTCGCACAGATCAAACCTGACTCGATACCTTGTGTGTTATACTGCAAGATAGCACCGCTCATTGTGCCTTCATCATCGGGATGAGCAAAAACACCTAGTAATCTTTTCGTTGTCATGCTTCTCGTTCTTCCTTACTGCTCCGTAGAGGTATTCATTAACCTCTACTCTAGCACTCATGGGAAGACATGTCAAATCGGAGGATTGAGGTCATGTCTTCCGGTATTCCTTAAGGAATAGAACGAGTATTTACAATATTTCTCTATATTTTTCACCACAAATATGCTACACTGTTTCTTATAAAGAAGGCAAAGAGGCCTCTTTTGGAAAAATACCTGATGAAGGAGCCCTGGGAATGTCAAGAACGCTTTTAGATAAAGAATTACAAGAACTGAATAATCAAATTGTGCAGCTAGGCAGCCTGGTGGATGATGCCCTGGCGAAGGCTTTGGAGGCATTGAAGACAGGTGATCTCGCTAAGTGTGGCTTAGTGATAGAAGCGGATGTCACCATTGATGGCCTGCGTGCAGCTGTCGAGGAGCATACGATTCGCTTATTGACCCTACAACAACCGTTAGGTGGACGTGATCTACGTTTCCTCACCTCGACCCTTTCCATTGCAGGCGACCTTGAACGTATTGGCGATGGAGCGGCGGGCATTGCACAAATCATTTTGCGTATGGTACCGTTAAAGACAAATGGAGCTTCACAGGTGAAGGTGGAGGACAAGACCAGTGATGGGGGCGAGGTAAGTGAAGTCTCGAGCTTGAATGGTATTCTCGAACTGGGCAGCGAGGCACGCCATGTCCTGCAAGGGACAATGGAGGCATTTGCACATCGCGATGTGAAGGCGGCCCGCTATATCTGGGAAGAGGACGATGTGGTAGATGTACGCTATCACCTCGTGCGCCATGACTTGATGGCCATGCTGGCCGGGGCACGTGCTATACCTGCCCTGCAAAACGATGCCATGATCTTGCAGCGTGCCACCTACTTGCTCTGGATTGCTCACAAGCTCGAACGGGTCGCCGACCATAGCGGCAACATTTGCGAACGGATCGTCTTTATTGTGGAGGGTGAGACCTCAATTCAACGTTCACAAGAATAAAACTTTCCTTGTAGATAAACGTATACCTAAACATGAGGCAAGCTGGTATTCCATTTAGAATGAGGTACGGTAGAAGGCGACCAGAGCAAGAGGAAGGTTTCAAGATCACTCAGGTTCTGGAAGCCTTTACTAGTTTGCCGCGTGTGTTGCGCCTGGTCTGGTCAACGCATGCAGGATTTACCCTAATTATGGCTATATTAAGCCTGCTACGTGGATTTATTCCTGCCATTACGGTATCCATTACCCGCTATTTGATCGATAGCGTCGTTCTTGCTATCCGTTCCCCCACGCATAACATCTCTATGGTCTGGGTATTTGTGGGCTTACAACTGGCGGTAGGATTGCTTGATCGCCTTTTCACTGTGCTGAGTAATATCGTTCAGCAACTGTTGCAGGAGCATGTGTCCAATCGGGTGCAACTGCTGATCCTGGAAAAGTCAAACAATCTCGACCTGGAATTCTTTGAGAACGCTGAATTTTACGATAAGATGCGGCGTGCCTCCGAGGAGGCAAACTATAAACCGGTCTCCATGATTTCCCAGCTCTTCGATCTGGGCAGAACTCTCGTCACCCTATTTTCCATGATTTTCCTGCTTCTACAGCTGGCATGGTGGTTGGCTCTGGTTGCCATCGTAGTGCCTTTGCCTGCCTTTGTAGCGAACTCACGTTATGGCTGGCGAGGCTATCAAATGATGCGCCGTCAATCGCCAGAGCGGCGGCAGATGTTCTACTTTACGCAAGTCATGACCGTTGATGACTACAATAAAGAGATCAAGCTCTTCAAGCTCGGTCAGTTTTTTATTTCACAATACCGTCATCTGGCCGAAAAGTTTTACCGCGAAAATCGGGGAATACTGGTACGTCGCTATCTGACCAGCTTCTTCTGGTCTGGGCTATCTATCGCTGCAAACTCAGGCATTTATATCTACGTCGCTTTGCAGGCTGTGGCAGGACGTATCACGCTAGGTGGCCTGACGCTCTATACACAGACAGCGATGCAGGTGGGCCAGAGTTTCCAGGGGGTGCTGGATGGCATCTCCGGTATGTATGAAAATAACCTCTTCGTCAGTACCCTCTTTGAGTTTCTAGAATATCAGCCAAAAATCGTTTCGCCGAAGGAGCCACAACCCCTGGTCTTATCCCCGGAGAGCAAAGGTCTGGATATCGAGTTCCGCAACGTCAGTTTTACCTATCCTGGCAAAGACCCAGAAACCGAGGCAGCCTTAAAGAACGTTAGCTTTACTCTCTCTTCCGGTGAGGCGATTGCCCTGGTGGGGCGTAACGGTGCCGGTAAGACAACGCTGGTGAAGCTGCTGACACGTCTGTATGATCCCGACGAGGGTGAAATCTGCATCGGAGGACGTAACATCAAAGAATATGACCTGCAAGAGCTACGTGAAGAGATCGGCGTCATTTTCCAGGATTACGTCACCTATCATCTGAACGCACGCGAAAATATTGGTGTAGGTCGCGTGGATGATATCGATGATCTTGAACTGGTGCGTAATTCTGCCCTGAAAAGTGGAGCTAATATAGCCATTGAAAAACTGCCTGAAGGATATGAAACCATGCTGGGACGCTGGTTTCAAGATGGCGTGCAACTCAGTGGCGGTGAGTGGCAAAAGGTGGCCTTGGCACGTGCCTTCATGCGCAATGCGCGTATCCTCATTCTCGACGAGCCAACCAGTTCTCTCGATGCTCAAGCCGAGTACGATGTCTTTGCCAAGTTCCGCGTGCTGACCCAAGGCAAAACCGCCATTTTCATCAGCCACCGCTTCAGCACCGTGCGCCTGGCCGACCGCATCCTGGTCATCGAGAATGGACACTTGATTGAGAACGGTGCTCACCAGGAGTTGATAGCCTTGGGTGGGAGGTACGCCGAGTTATTTAATTTGCAAGCAGAGGCGTACCGGTAGGGTACGCTATTACAACACTTACATCAAAAGTAGCTATTATTCTTGCTCCTCGTCCTCCTCTATGGCAAGAAGGTACTGTTTTGCCTCTTCAACGCTTTGAGCGATGCTCAATTTGCCTATCAAGTCCAGCAGGATGGCAGTATCTTCAGCAAGGACTACTTGCTTTCTCGCTAGACGTACTAACTTAGGAAAGCGTTTTACTACAACCTCCACAACTGCTTGATTTAAGCCTCTTAACTCACCTTGCTCAATTCCTTGCTCAATTCCCTCTTCGCGTCCTTCTTTCAAAATTTCCTGATAGATGGGTGTCTCTCGTAGAATATCGTGCATCTCACGAAACCTCCTGATCAGCCAATTCTGATCGCCTGAACTCCTGCTTCTGAAGACTAATGATGCGAAACTGAATCCTATCAACTCTATCTCAGTTTTGCCTGTTCCTCCTAGCTCCTGAAACATCCTCTCCACTTTTTCCCGTTTGTTCTCTCCTTTTGTCAGGGGTAAGAATGGGTAGAGGCTCGGCAGCTGGGTGGCGAGAATGTCTTCTTCGGTCAACTGGCCGACTCGGCATGAATAAGCTTTTTGAAGGTATCATCCCAGACTTTTGCCACGATTACGCACTCCTCATACTGCTATTCTGTTAGAAGTGTAACATAGTGGCAATAGGCCTGTCGAGAGGGAAAAGAGAGGGATTATGCTGCTGAATAGGCTGTGTAACCTCCCTCCGTATATTCTTATGGGGTTTCTATGTACACTTACAGTCGGGGAAACGTGAGTGTGTAACCTGTTTCGTACCTTTTAGCAATTAATGTACCTGTAGTATGGTAATGCTCTCTTATCCAGTATAGAACGTTGTGTCTATAAGTATGTTTCGAGGAGGTACATCTATGCTTACCCGTTTGTTCCCTTCACGAATGCGGCTCTTCATCACTCTTGGTAGTGCGTTGGTGTTACTGCTGGTGGCAGTGCCAACTATGGTGTTTGCCTACCCCCGTCAGGCAGCGAGCAGCAGTCATAGTAGCTTTTACCAGCAGACCAATCTTGTATCGGATGTTGCTGGTATGGCGCAATTCACCGATCCCAACCTTGTGAATGCCTGGGGGCTGGCGTCCAGTTCAAGTAGCCCATGGTGGGTTGCTGACAATGGTACCGGTGTAGCTACACTGTATAACGGCCAGGGCCAGGCATTCCCGCTGAGTTCACCACTCGTGGTTACGGTTCCACCACCGGGAGGTAGTCCTGCCGGAACAACGGCGGCTCCAACTGGCATCGTCTTTAACAGCACGAGTGGCTTTCAGGTCTCACAGAGTGGGAACTCTGGTAAGAGCTTTTTCATCTTTGACACGGAAGATGGCACGATCTCTGGCTGGAATCCAAACGTGAACTTGAAAAGTGCTGTCCTGGCAGTAGATAACTCGGCCTCTAGCGCAGTCTACAAAGGACTTGCCATTGGCAGCACGGAAGCGGGTACGTTCATCTATGCCACGAATTTTCATGCTGGCAGGATAGAGGTCTATAACTCGCAATTTGCCCGTGTGCATCTGTCAGGTTCTTTTACCGATCCGGACTTGCCTGCCCACTATGCACCCTTTGGTATAAAAAACCTTGGCGGTAAACTCTACGTGACGTATGCAGTGCAGAATGCGGCTAAACATGACGATGTAGCGGGTCCAGGTCATGGTTTTGTTGATGTCTACAATACCAATGGGCATTTGCTCCGTCGTTTGATTTCGCACGGCAAGCTCAATTCTCCTTGGGGCTTAGCCCTTGCTCCCGACGACTTTGGCCGGTTTAGTAATGATCTGCTCGTAGGCAACTTTGGGGATGGACACATCAATGCCTTCAATCCGCATACAGGTGATTTCTTTGGTCAACTCAAAGATAGTCAAGGCAATCCTATTCAGATTGATGGTTTGTGGAGCTTAGCTTTTGGCAATGGGGCCCAGGCTGGAGCGACCAACGAGCTGTTCTTCACAGCTGGTATCAACGATGAAAAAGATGGTCTCTTCGGCTCAATCACGAGCGAAGACTAGCCTTATAGGTTTGTGCACTGAGTGCGGCAAGTTGCCGCACTCAGTGCACAATGTTATTTTCTTTCCACTCCCAAACCTCGTTCCACTCCTGACAAATCATACACGCCACCTTTTTGTACATAGCCACCGGTAAATGGATCCTCAGCCAGTAACATGGGCGTGTCAAGATCGATGAAACGAAAGCCACCGAGACCGGCAACGAAGTGGGCAGCAGCAGCGGTGGCGAGGCGCGATTCCATCATGGCACCTATCATTAATTGGATATGATTCGCTCTGCAGACAGCGGCAATGTCGAGAGCTTCAACAATGCCGCTTTTCATGAGCTTAATGTTCACAACGTTGCAGGCCCCTATGGAAATGAGATGAGCGACGTTAGCAGCACTGGAAGCACTTTCATCGGCGGCGATGGGAACGCTGGTGTGCTGAGTGACGTAGCGTAAGCCGTCATAGTCATCTTTGTGGACGGGTTGCTCCATCATCAGGGGGCGGATATCGTGGTCATCGAGGGCTTCCAGGCAGAGCAGGGCTTCGCTGGGAGTGTAGCCCTGGTTGGCGTCGAGGGTGAGACCAATGCCAGGGGCGGCTTCACGAATAGCCTCGACGCGGGCGACATCGTCGCGGATATCACCGCCAACTTTGATTTTGATCCTAGTGATCCCACGAGCGATAATGTCTTTGGCCAGTTCGTAGCCGTGTTCGGGTGTGACCATAGGGATACTCATATCGGTTTCGACAGACGTGCTGGCACCACCAAAGAAGACGTAGAGAGGGATGCCGTAGGAGTGGGTCAAGGCATCGAGCAAGGCCATTTCCATACCGGCGATAGCGGTAGATTGGCTGAAGTAGACGCTGCGCATCAGTTTAGAGAGAACACGCCAGTGGGCGGCATCTTTGCCCTGCAACAGTTCAGCACAGCCATGGGCTGCCGCGAGGGCGGTTTCCTGGGTTTCGCCAGTGCTGGGGGAGAAGGCCGCACTTTCGCCATAACCGATGCTACCATCGACCAGTGTGATGGTGATGAGGACGTTACGCGCTTCACTGGCGGTGCCAGTAGCGATGGTGAATGGTTCCAGCAAGGGTATGTTCAGAGGTTCGACGGTGATGGAGCGAATGGTGGTGTGTGACATATGTTTGCCTTTCTTGGTGTTTGAGCCTGATCCCCACAAGTTTACATTGTTAGGCTTTTTCAAAGCAGCGGCTAGTCATCTTCTAACGGGCAGCCACAAGGGCCCCTACCGTGCATCCGCTCCGCCCCTGCCCCTACGCGAGTTCCGCCCCAAGACGACTTCTAAAAATCACCGATGCAGAACCCTCACAGGGGGTGCTACAGATTTTAGCGGCTGGTGCGATTACGTTGTTTATCGTCGTAGCGTTCGATAGCGAGTTCGATCAGGCGATCCAGGAGCTGGGAGTAGGAAAGGCCACTGGCTTCCCACAGTTTGGGATACATGCTGATCTGGGTGAAGCCAGGCATGGTGTTGACCTCGTTGATGTAGACCTGTTGCGTGTCTTTGTCGAGGAAGAAATCGACACGGGCGAGACCGCTGAGATCGAGGGAGACGAAGGCAGTGATAGCTTGACGGCGTACCTCTTCGGCGATAGGCTGGGAAATATCGGCAGGGATGATCGTTCGTGATTTGTTGTCGATGTATTTGGCGTTGTAGTCGTAAAATTCGCTGCTGGCGATGACTTCGCCGACGACGGAGGCGAGGGGTTCGTCATTGCCCAGAACGGCACATTCCAGTTCACGACAGTTAATGCCGCGCTCGATGATGATTTTACGATCATATTCAGCGGCTACCTGTATGGCATGCTCTAGTTCGTTGCGGTTATGGGCTTTGTTGATGCCCACGCTGGAGCCCAGGTTGACGGGTTTGACGAAGCAAGGGTAGCCCAGGCGTTGCTCGATAGTGCCCAGGATATTTTCAGGGGAACGTTCCCACTGATTGCGACGGTAGACGAGGTAGCCCACGATGGGCAGGCCGACGGATTGAAAGACCATTTTCATTTTTTCTTTGTCCATGCCCAGTGCTGCGCCTAGCACGCCACAGCCAACATACGGAACGTTGGCCATCTCTAAGAGACCTTGCAGGGTGCCGTCTTCGCCATAAGTGCCGTGGAGGACAGGAAAGATGACATCTAAGGCTCCATTATCCTGAAGTTGTTGATTGCCTTGCACGGGGATGAGGCGGCGTAAGCTGGGGTCTCCAGTGAGGGTGACGGCGGTGGTTTGTACGTTTTCGTTGGCGGTATCGACGCTTTGTGTGGTTGCGAGAAGTTGAGCCGGTTCGGTGCCGAGCAGCCAGGAACCCTGGTGAGTGATGCCGATGGGGACGATTTCATATTTATCCTTGTCCAGATTGGCCAAAATTGAGGTGGCGGAGGCAAGGGAGACTTCGTGTTCACCTGAGCGTCCCCCAAAGATAAGGCCAATACGTTGTTTTTTCTGTGCCATAGATGTGTCCTCTCTATGATATATGTTTTGTGTTGGCCCCCAATACGCATCAACATAAGGGAATGTTCGGTCTCACCTTGTCCCTCTCTTTTGCGCTTCGGTTGATGCGTCTTGGGGGCGATCCATCGGGCTCCTACAGCATATTCAATATGGTTTCCATACGCATGCCGCGTGAGCCTTTGAGAAGTACGAGGTCGGTTTCCCGAACCTCTTTTTTGAGCAGGTTGGCGGCATCTTGTTTGGCAGTTTCGAGTTCGGTCGGATTTTCGACGTCAGCATCAAAGTAATAGATATTTTCGGCTGGCATTCCGGAGCGAATGGCACCCTCGATATAGTAGCGAGCTTGGTCTCCGACAGCGATGAGGTAGTCAACGGCTCCAGTCAATTGCTCGCCAGTAGTGCGATGTTCGGCGCGTGCATATTGGCCGAGTTCAAAGATATCACCTAGCACGACCCAGAGTTTGCCGCTATGAGCGAGAGGGGCGTCGTGCATAGCTCCAGCGATGGCGAGGATGGACTGGCGGTTGGCGTTGTAGGTATCGTCGATGAGGATGCTGCCGTTGGGGCCGGGTTTGACTTCGCCCCGTCCTTTGGCGGGTGAGAGGGTCTCCAGCGCATCACGAATAGCGGCAAGAGGTATGTTGGCGGCACAGCCAGCGGCGGCGGCGGCCAGGGCGATAGTGATGCCATGTTCGCCGGGGAGCCGTAACTGTACATGTACCTGTTCATTCTGGTAGCTCAAGGTGAAGTGACGACCACGAAGGGTATCACCGCTGATCTCGCTACCGCGCACATCTGCACCTTCGCCGAGACCATAGTAGAGAACTTGGGCCGATGTTTTAGCTTTCATAGTGCGAACGTTGGGGTCATCATAGTTGAGAATGGCGCAACCATCTGCTGAGAGAGCCTGCACAAGTTCGCTTTTGGCAGTGATCACCTGTTCTTGTGAGCCAAAGTAGCCGAGGTGGGCTGCGCCGATATTGGTAATGATGGCCCAGTGTGGGGTGGCAATGGTCTTGCAGAGCCAGGTCAGTTCATTGACCCACTGCGCTCCCATTTCCAACACGGCGTAGCGATGTTCGGGTTTTAAGCTGAGCAGAGTGAGGGGATAACCAATTTCGTTATTATAGGACTCAAATGTTTTCAGCGTCTCTCCCTGTTGGCTGAGGACGGCGGCGGCGGCCTCTTTGGTACTGGTTTTACCATTGGTGCCGGTAATCCCGATCAGAATGGTGTTTTGCTGGCGTTGAGTACGGACGCGGGCGGTGGCATGTAAAGCCCGAACAACGTCGGGAACAACGATTTGGAGAAAGTCGGGTGGTGCTTCACGGGATGGTTCTGTACAGAGTACGGCTCCTGCGCCTGCCTGTGCTACCATGGGGATATAGTGGTGTCCATCGGTATTGGGCCCTTTGCGGGCCAAGAAGAGATCACCCTGCTGAACATGGCGGCTATCTTGATGAGCCGTAGGAAAGACCTGTTCTGGATTGATGGCTACTCCATTATATATCTGTACCGAACCTTCGTTGCCTTGCAGTATGTCGTTGAGAGTGAGCATATGGGCACATCCTCTGGTCTTTAGATTGTGGTTTAGGCAATTATATCATATGCTGGTGAGATGATATACTGAGGCAATTGGTGGGAGAGGGATAGGAGAGGTTTGAGTGGGATGGCTCATTGTATCGTTTGTATCACTTGTGACGGATGTGACAGCAAAGTCTGAGTCGAGGTGGCTCAAAGTGACAGATATGACAGGTGTAGCGAAAGTGGTGGGAGTAGTGGGTGGTGCTATGAAGGCATAGCGATCAATCAAAACTCACAGAAGGAGATGATAATCATGCGAGCTGTTGTGATTACCAGACCAGGTGGGCCAGAGGTATTAGAGGTGCAGGAGGTGGAGAAGCCAGAGCCGGTGGGGGATTATGTGCGGGTGCGGGTACGGGCGTCGGGGGTGAACCGGGCGGATTTGTTGCAGCGTGCGGGAGGATATCCGGCACCGGCAGGGTGGCCAGCGAATATTCCAGGAATGGAATTTGCGGGTGAGGTTGATGCGGTGGGGCCACTGGAGCAGATGTGGAAACCAGGGCAGCGGGTAATGGGTCTGGCTGGTGGAGGTGGGCAGGCGGAATATATTTTGACTCATGAAGGGCTGCTGGTAGAGATTCCTGATAAGCTGGATTTTGTGCAGGCGGCAGGGGTGCCTGAAGTCTTTATGACGGCCCATGATGCTCTATTTACGCAGGCGGGTTTGCAGATGGGTGAGCGTTTGCTGGTGCATGCGGTTGGCAGTGGGATTGGCACAGCAGCTATCCAACTCGCCCATGCGGCAGGTGTGACGACGTTTGGCACGTCACGCACACCCAGCAAGCTAGAGAAGGCCAAGGAGCTTGGTTTAGACTTTGGGACGTCTGACAAGAATTTTGCCGAAGAGGTGAAACGGTTGACGGATAGTAAGGGCGTGCATGTGGTGCTGGATTTTATTGGTGGAGCCTACCTGGAGCAGAATTTAGAGGCATTGACGACATGGGGCCGTATCGTTTTCCTGGCAACCATGGGTGGGACGCAAGGCAATGTGAATATCGGCATGCTGATGAATAAGCGTCTCACGATGTTTGGCTGTACGATGCGAACGCGGACGTTAGAGGAGAAGCTGGCCGTAAGACGCCGTTTTGCGACAGGCGTGTTGCCTCTGCTAGCAAGCGGCAAGGTGAAGCCGATTATTGAGCAGGTGTATTCATTGGAGAACGTTGGGGAGGCGCATAAGGTGATGGGGGAGAATAGGAATTTTGGGAAGTTGATTGTGCGGGTGGATTAGGTAGTACTGGAACTCAGACTACAGACAACTCTCCCAATCGCGCTTCAACTTTGCATCTGCCTGGGTAGCACGGAACATGTTAGCGGCCAGCTCCTCACTGCCCATGTAGTCAAGTATCTTCTGGCTCTGGTCAGTAAGTCCTTTTTCTCGATGAATGTCATTTTCACGACGTCCATCGTAGAGCCCCATGTACCCGTGGTCAGTGAAGACTGCGAAGTCTCGTGGCTCGATGACTCCTGCTGCGCGTGCTGTATCGGCAAAGCGAGTGTTATAGGTGGACATCAGCGAGCGGAAGATGAGGCGCTTCTGTGCTTCAGGCAGCTTGGCCAGCGTCAGCTCGTCGGCGATCTCTTGCCTGCGCGTCTGTACAGCAAAGTAAGTTTGCCCGAGGGCAACAATCGGTTTAGAAGGGTCGGCGTTCTGGATGATGAGGTAGCATGCGTAGCGTGTGAGATGGTAGTCTTCTATCGGACGTTTTGCACCCTTGCCAGCTTTGATCAATTGCACCTGGAGGTGAAAATGATCTGCAGCCGCATGACCGCTATTCTCGCAAGCCCTTTTTGCTTCCTCTATGGATTTCTGAAACTTTTCCCAGCGTGAATATCCAAGTTGTCTGTAGAGTTCGCGAGCTGACCAATACTCTTTTCCGTGCTCATCCTCTTTGCGGATTGCGTCAAAGGGCGATATGTGGGGTGTTTGACTCATGGTTTCTCCCCTTCATCAACGTTCACATCGGTAGTCTTCATCTTTTTGACATGATAGTTTTCCAGGTCATGCTTGAGATACAGGTTGGTACGTCTATCCTTCTGCTTGCGCCGTATCTTGCCTTTGTACGCCAGTAGCCGAACATAGTCCGGCGAGACGGGCCCGTTGCTATGTGCGCTTAAGACTGCCGCCGCCTCGTTGACTTCAAGCCATTCCTCTTTATAACGTGGCATGTGTTTTGTCTCCTTCCTTGTCGTATACGTCTGTCATATATCCATTGTACAGGAGAAAAACGTCCTTGTCAATACGTTAGCCGTATACTATGTGAATACGGCATGAATATTTGAAAACTTGCTAAACTGGCTTCAATTTTGCCTCTATGACGCTTGACAAGTATACGCCTGCCGTATATAATATAATCAGTGAGAGGGACGTACCCGAACACTTGAGACCACTCCAAAGGAGACACGGAAACCATGAACCACCAAACGTTTGTTGCTCTCGCCCTTGCTGAGGTAAGACTAGGATCCTTGCGAAAATCACTCATAAGGCCATGAAGTCGCTTCACAAGCCAGTTCAGTAGCACGAAGAAAATCCAGAATGAAACAAGAGAGGTGCTCGAAACAGAGCGTAAAACCCCTTTTCTGCTCTCTCACATACTGCTTTCCAGGCAAATTTCTAGAATGAAAGTTCGCTCTGAGCTATTTTTACACGAATCCTAGCCCTACCTCTACCTGGGGGGTGAGTCTTCTTTCGTTGAGGAAGGTACCATTGCTGCTGCCTAGATCGCTGATAGTGTGGCCTGATGCGGTGGGGCGGATGGTTGCATGACGTGCTGAGATTTTAGGATCGTTTACGACGAGTTGGTTAGTAGGCAGGCGTCCGATGTTGATGGATGTATTTCCCAAGGTTATTGAGCCAGATGGCCCATTGAGAACCGCCTGCTGGTTGCTCTCCGATACTTTGGCTGACTCACTTTCGGATTGCTGTATTTCGTAGATCGCTTGCTGGATGTTGGCTTCCTCGGTAGGTTCTTTTAATTCGCTAAAGAGGGCCAGGGCTTGTCCATAGCTCTCCAAGGCAGCGTCCTTGTCTGTCAGTCGCTGTATATCGCCTATTGTTTTCAGCACTTTGGCACGCTTGAGGTGATCTTTCTCGTCTTGATAGAGTTTGAGGGCCTGCTGGTAATTGTGAAGAGCGGACTCGTGTTCACCTAGCGAGTGGTAAATATCGCCTATCATTTCGAGCAGCTTGGCCTGCTCTGCCTGATTCTGAATTTGCTGAAAGAGGGCAAGGGCCTCTTGGTAGCTTTGGAGGGCTGCATCAGGCTGCCTGCTTAGTTGTTGTACATCACCAATGGCTTGCAAGACTCTGGCTTTGCCTGCAGAATCGTTCAGTTGCTGAAACAAGGTAAGTGCTTGCTCGATATAAATGCTAGAATCCTTCAAGAATGAGCAACCCAGCCTCTTCATCCCTACCAACCACAACAGGAATGCCCATGCTTTGGCTGGTTTGCATGCAGAAATAGGGATCATCATGTAGGCCCGCGTCGAAGACACTTTGGGCAGAGGCACAATGTTCAAGTATTTGGGGGCTGGTAGGCGTGGAGGCGTACCTGCCATCACCACCATCTGGTCGGGCCAGTGGCGTTGGGATGGCGCGGAAGATAGGGATAGCTGGCGGTGGGTGGTGGTTGCAAGCGTGAGCGGAACAGCAACGTGATTACCAGCCCAGTTATAAAGCCACCGACATGAGCCAGGTAGGCTACACCACCCATACCCTGTTGGACTTGACTGAGCGAAGCGACGCCGTCGAATAGCTGTAAGACAAACCAAAGCCCGATCAGGACTATGGCGGGCAGAGTTACAATGGTGAAGAAAATGAAGATGAAGATGATCGTGCGTACTCCTGCCATGGGAAACAGCACCAGGTAGGCCGCGAGAACGCCCGCAATAGCCCCACTGGCACCGAGGCTGGGAATGGGAGAGTTGGGGGCAGCCGCTACTTGTGCGATGCTGGCAATAATGCCGCAGAAGAGGTAGAAGATGAGGTAGGGCAAGTGGCCCATGCGGTCTTCCACATTGTCTCCAAAGATAAAGAGATAGAGCATATTGCCACCGATATGCAGCCATCCGGCGTGCAAAAACATGGAGGTGAGCACGGTGAGGTAGACCGGATTGGGTGTATGAAATGGTAGATTAGCTGGCACACCAGGAAGGGATGTCTGAGGTATGCCGTGTGTCAGAGCTATTGGTACAACAGAATAAGCGAACATAAATGCCGAAGCAGCGGAGCCTAGCGAGACCTCGTAGAGGAATACGATAATGTTAATAGCAATGAGTGTCCATGTCATCCATGGTACACGTCGACGCGGCCCCGGATAGTCTTTAATCGGTATCATGCTCGTCCTCCTGTTACGAAGCTGGTGAGACTATTGTCTGTTTATCATTATACGCCGGAGGAGGGAGAGGTGAATATGCTAGCTGACTCATCGTCAGCTAGACATCTGACTATACTCTCAGTGACGGAACTGGTGTACTCAATACTTCTTGAGGACTGAGTTTTTGACAAACAGTTTCTAAGACCTGTGAAGGACTAAGATCGTCTGTCATAATCAGCACAGCATCCTCTGTTGGCCGACACGATCCATTTCATCACGACGGATCATATCTTGCAGGACTTCTTCCATTGAGCTAACAGCAGAGCCATGTCCTTCCTGACGATTCAACAACTCAAGATAGCGACGGCGTGCGCGTACTTCGGGATGGGCATCCAGAAAGATTTTGAGATGGGCATCGGGCAACACAACTGTACCAATATCGCACCCTACCATTTTGCAATGGGGCTGAGAGGAATCGAACCTCCGACACACGGTGTTGGGTAACAGGTCAGATCTCGCTTGCATAAACAAGAATGCCAACCACTCCCCACCGAACCGGACTTGCACCTTTCAATGCATCCGGCTCTCCAGGAGCAATGACTTCCGAACCCTCCAGAGGATCTCTAGCACATTCAGATAACCCTCTTAAGAGAGTAGAATTTGCTCCCTGTAACCCTTCCCCTGTTAACTTTTCCTGAAGACAGGTGTTTGCTAACTCGTTAGAAACGTGTCCCTTCCATTACAAAGGGCATTTGGGTACTATGGTTACTCCGTCGCCTTATTCCTCACGGAACGTAGGCGATCCCCAGGTTACATAAGAGCCTTGGTTCGTACGTAGGTATCCATTTCGTTCTTTTCCCATGATAGTACGGGTTGTCTTCAACGGAAGCTCCATCAGAACTCCTAAATGTCTTGACGGCGTTGAACACTAGAACTTGGCTTCAAGCAATCCAGCCTTTACCATATACGACCTAACTGACCGCTCTATTATCGGCCTTTTGATGCCATGCTATTGTCCTCTCACGCCTTTCGGGTGAAAGTAAGGCACTGTTTTAGCCACATTGCTTCAGTGGCACTACCCTCTGGTAGCAAAGACTCTTACGCCTCTCTGGGCGCACTTAGGAAACCGATGCTCTATCCACTGAGCTACAGCCCCATGGCAAGGATTATATCATAAACGTCAAGATGAGGATTAGTAAATTAGAGTTTGCGTTGGAGGCCTGTCAGAAACTAGATATCAATGCGCTCCACCTAGAAGTGGAGCGTACGAACATCAGCAGTCAAAAGCTCTACCGCAAATTTGGGTTTGAGAATCATGATCGCTATTTGCTGACTCGACGGATTACCAAATAACTCAGCTTACTTCCACTTATCCACAATTTAGAACATTTGTCCACATAGTTATCCACATTAATCCATCAGATCCGGCACTGTCTCAATAAGATCAGTGGAGAGCAGTTTCATCATTTCTTCTTACGTTTCTGCATAGCTCGTTGGGCTGTTTCTTGCTGGTCAAAAGATGTAGGACCGGTCAGCGATGCATCGGGCAGTGAACGTAAAGGGCTATCGCTTCCAGGTACGCCTGTCTCCTGGTTATAGCCGATCTCGACCACTTGCTCTGTACGTCCAGGCATCAGCTTCTGTCCGGGGGGTGGCAAGGTTGTCTGTGGACCTGGCTTAGATGTCGGCCAGCTAAAATGGGGTATGTTCGGATATTTTTGTGGTTGCGCCTGCTGCGATTGCTGTATCCGTAATTTTTGTTCTTGCTGCATGGCTACATGTACCTCCTCTTTAATATGTATATTATCACGAAAAAGGAGTAGCTGGGGAGACAATATCAGAGTTTTTACCTATGAAGAAAGTACCAGTACTTTAGGGACGTGAGACTCTTGAAAATCTCCTGCAATCGTTGGATCATTATATAAGAACCCTATCGGAAAGTTCGAGTAATTTCTTCAAGTGCTTGCCGCCTCGCAGCGTAGCTGCTCGCATGATATATGTAGGATGTCCAGTCTTGAGACTGGACATCCTACAACATGAAGTAAAGGGGTATGCTTGGACAATTGCTACTGTTTGGCTACGTCTTGAGACTGGACATCCTACAACATGAAGTATAGGGAGAGGGTTCATGAAGCGCTATAAGTTTGGAGAGTTTTTTCTTTTATGAAAGTACTGATTACGGGTGCCACCGGTTTACTGGGTGGTCATCTAATTAAAGAATTGCAGCAGCGCAACGAGCAGATTCGTGCCCTTGTGTTGCCGATCGAAAATGCTAATAGTTTGCTTAAACAGGGCGTAGAGGTGGTACGTGGTGATATTACCGATGCGAGTACCCTGGCATCCGCCGTGCAAGATGTCGATCTTATCTTTCACCTGGCTGGTATGATGGGAGTCTGGCGTCCTTTGTCAGATTATCGTCTGGTGAACGTCACGGGGTCTGAGAATCTCTATAAAGCGGCCCAGAAAGCAAGAGTGAGCCGCTTCGTGCATACCAGTTCGCATACCGTCTATGGCCTGGGACACGGTCGCTTTATGACCGAGAGCGATCCCCTACGTCCCGATCCTGATCCCTATAGCATCACCAAGGCTGAGGGTGATCGACTGATCCGCCGTCTCATGCTCAATAGTGAGATGGAAACGGTTATCCTGCGTCCAGGCACCTTCTTTGGCCCAGGCGATAAGCTGCACTTTGGGCGTATGGCCCAGAAAACCAAGAATGGCTCAGGGCTAATTGTGGGACGTGGCAACAACCACTTACCGTTCTGCTATGTCACCGACATTGTGCAAGGCTTTTTGCTGGCCGCTTATCATGAAAAAGCACCTGGCAATGTCTACAACATCACCAATGATCATCCGTTGACGCAGCAGGAAATCTTTGATGCCATTGCCGATGAGATAGGTGCGAAGCACATCACACGTCACCTGCCCTACATGCCGATCTACTATGGTGCCTATGTGGCCGAGAGAATTGTAGCTCCTCTCACCCACACCAAACCTATTGTGACACAATTGGGAGCCATGATGTTCGGCTCCGATAATATGCATAGCGTCGAGAAGGCTCGCCGTGAACTTGGCTTTGAGCCAAAAATTGAGCTACGCGAAGGCATCAAACTGGCCGCCGAGTGGTTCAACGCCGGTGGCATGGACAAGCCTCTGGTCACCGAAGCCAGCCAGCATGCTCCACTGGCCGGGGCCGGTTCTCGCTAAGCATTCCAAGCAGAGAAAGAGAAGAGGGTCTGCGAAGCATGATGAGCGCCCCCGCCGCATGATGACCGCGAGAGACATCACTCCTCTACTTCGGCTTCGCAGGCCACCGCAGTCGTGTATAGTAGTGATGACCCTTGCGGTCATCATGCGGCGAGGGCACTCATCATGCGGCGAGGGCACTCATCATGCGGCGAGGGCACTCATCATGCGGCGGGGGCACTCATCATGCGGCGAGGGCACTCATCATGGAGCGGGGGCGCTCATCATGCTCACTGACATGCTACCTACTCAGAAATTGTACTGACTTTCTTGCCTGCGCCTTTGAAGCCGTATTTCTTAATGGTGTTGCGCAGCCAACCAACCGTGGGGCCATCGTCGATCTTTTTACTGGTGTTTACCAGAAATGAAGCAGAGTCGGGCCTGGGCTTCAGACTATTGGCTGTGCGTAACGCTGCCAGTTCCTCGTAATGCTGAAAGGCCCAGTACATATTGATGCGACAACCCTTACAATTCTTGATATCGTCTTCGTTCATCGTTCCACATTGCGGACACTCTGTCATGGTTCTCTTTCCTCGCTATGATGCAATAGATAAAGGTAGAGGGCGCAATTTATTGCGCCCTAGGGCACTAAACAGATGCTTCTATGTCGGCGTCGGTCTTATGACCATTACCGTTGCCATTCCCACCATGCATGCGTGCCTCATCAACTGCGTTAATCACAGGGAGGCTACGTAGTTTGGCTGATTTGCCGCGACTGGCAGGAGTGAGGGTGGCAGCAGCTGTGCCTTTGGCAACTTCCATACCAACACTTGTCAGCGTTGGCACATGGCAGAGCATGTTCGTATAGGAGGCATTTGCCAGGGGGCAATAGCACTCGCCAGCTTTGATACTACGGCGTAGTTCATCGGCTTTGGCCGTACGCCAGGTTGCGCCAAAGTCGTAGTTGTAATCACGCAAGTTGCCCACCGACTCGGCACGGATACAACATGTCCAGACATCACCGTTGGGTGCGATCTGGGCTGAGGCTACGCCGGCTAGACATGGAATAATCTGGCGTTTCTCAACCAACGTGCGTTTGACGATATCATAATAGCGGTCACGGAACGACTGGGTGATACGCGAGACCCCATTAAATTCTGTACTGCGAATATCTTCTTGCAAGTGTTCGATGACCGGCTGGTACTTTTGAATAGGTGGTGTAATGCCCATACCGACCGTATCAAGCTCTACACGCTCTTCGGCGATCTCAGTGATGAACGAGTCAGGTTGCAACTCGTTGCGCACAAAGGCACGAATATTTTCAAACTCATCTACATTGAAATTAGAGATGACCGTGTGTACGCCGAGCGTGAAATTTTTATAGCGGCTCTTTAACGCCTTCAGTCCGGCGTAGGTGCGCATGGAGCGTTCAAAATTGCCTTTGACGCCACGAACAATATCGTGTTTCTCGCCCACACCATCCAGGGAGAGGTTGATGATCACCTCAGAGGTCGGGGCCGCTTGCAAGACACGCTCGATACGCCCTGGAATAATTTTGTCTTGAATACCATTAGTAGGAATATTGATCACACCGGGGCGACAATAGCGATAGGCTAGTTCGACCATTTCCGGCAAATCTTTGCGCAGCGTTGGCTCACCGCCACTAAACGTGAACCAGTAGGCGGCTCGTCCAATTGACGCAAAGGTTTTCTCATATTCTTCCAGGGTGAAATCATCATTGGGACGCTGCCATACATTACAGGTTTTGCAGCGCGAGTTACAGCGATAGCTCACACTGATGGTAAGATTCATTGGAAGAGCCAGGGGTTTGCCAAGGACATAGGACGCCTGCAACTTCGCAATTTTTGGTAAGACTTCAAGCATAATGATTAAATTCCCTTCCCTCCGATTCGGCAGACAGGATAGAGTGACAGCAAAGAATAAATTCTCTCTTCTATCTCTAATCGGCGGAATATCGTTTTGTCTGAAGGATGCTCCTAAACATCCTGCTATCCTCTTTTAAGTGAGAGTATGTCTCTAGTCTATAGAACGATGGATGCTCATGCAGGCAACGATAGGGGAGAAAAGGGGGTACTATAGTATGGGTACACGAACCTTTAAGTACTATAGCAAAATAGTTCCAGCCCTTGTATGACAGTTGCAAAAAATGCTATCATTGTCGATATATCTTGTATGGCTTATCAATTGCGATATGGCTAAAGATAGCATTCCAGGCCCTGTACAAGGAGGAGATTGCTTTGCAGTGAAAAGCTTTGACGATCAGCATATGTCACGGACATCTTTTCCCAAAAGAAGAGCCATAATTGGCATAGCACTGTTTATACTTATTGCCGGTACCAGTTCTATATGGTTATATACCTCAACCCATATAAAACAGCCACCAAAGGTTCAGCTCCGGCCCTACTCTGTGCATCGATCAGAAGAAATACCGGCTTCTCCACATCGTACGCAATCGATGGTGCCGACCGAGCAACCTACAACATTGACACCATGGGGAATTGCTCTTGATAACGTTCGCGGCTTCGTCTGGATTGCGGAGCCAGGTTGCCAAGCAGTGCCAAAGTGTCCATTGACAATCCCGGGTATCATTGGTCAGTATGCCCTCTCAGATGGTAACTTCATTCAGGATTTCAGGGAGCCTCGCGGATACTCAAGTCCGCTCTTTTTGATTGTAGATAGCGATAGTCACATCTGGTTTACTCAGCCCAACAGTGATGCTATTGGAGAACTTGATCCCCAGAATAATATCTGGTCTGAATGGTCCGTAAAGAGGGGCAGTGTGCCCTTCGATCTGACCTTCGATAGGCGTGGGAACATCTGGTTCACTGAGTTTAATGCTAATAAGATTGGTTTCTTCAATACCCACACGCACTCTCTAGTAGAAAATCCCATTCCTACAGCCAATAGTGAGCCCTATGGTATTACGGTTGATCCTCAGGGGAAGATCTGGTTCGCCGAGAACAGGCTCGGGTTAGGGCAAATTGGAAGCTTCACTCCCACGCCGTCTGGAACTATTAAGATAACAGAATATTCTGTGGGGACTCTACGTCCACATCTGATTACTGCAGACAGAGCCGGGAATATCTGGTACAGCGAGGGGTTTTCTGGGGATATCGGTGAATTCAGTCCCACAACTGGTAATGTTAATACTTTTTTTGTATCCCCAAGCACCTGCCCTGTGCCTTGTACAAAAACACATATCTCTGGTATCCAGGTGGATAGCAAGGGGAATGTTTGGTTTACTGATGCCATTAGTCAACGTGTTGGGTATCTCGTTCCATCGACAGGGCAAGTAATGGTGCGATCACTTGACCCCGCCGAGAATCCACACCCTAACGATGGGCTGATTATAGACAGCAGCGATAGAGTGTGGTTCACAGAGCAATTTGGGCTTGGCGTCTCAATGTGGCTTGCTAGCACGGCCAATCAAAAGGATTAAAAAAACATCTGAGGCCATCCAGGTGGCTCTGTTGCAAAGAATCCGCCATGGTGATAAGTATTGGAGGTCTTTTATGCCTTCGCTTGACCAAAACCTAACTTCCCATCTTTGTCCAAGTTGCAAAGTGGTCCTTCCACCTGTTCTAAAACAGACTGCCTGTTATAACTGTGGATACCAGTTTGCTAAATTACAGACAGATGATATTTCTGAACGTACTCAATCTCTTTCTGTGTCTAAAACAGAACACCATCAATCACGTACACGAAAGGGTACGGTATTTCTCTATTTGATAAGTGTTATCCTCATATTCTTTTTATACGCCGCAGGCATTCACGCTGGCATATTCCTCCCAATAACGATCGGAGGTGTCGCTCCTGTTCACAAACTGGCTTATCCTATACCGAAACGTGCCCCTCTCTTCGCGGACTCCTTTGTCAATGACGCGTCTGGATGGGATCTCCAGGGTGCCCGTGGCAATTATGCGGTTACACTAGGGAATGGTACTCTAACTCTGGAGGACGACAACCATACATTACTCTGGGAGCTCTTGCCTGGGGAAAGAACCTATGGAAATTTTATATTGACCGTGAATGCTGTCCTTTCTAAGGGAGACCAGAATAACGGCTATGGTGTCTATATCCGAGGGACCTCAAATCGGAATACTGATTTAGCCGAATACTACCGCTTCGAACTGTATGGTGATGCTTCTTACGCCATATTTAAGGGTACTGTGGATCGGAGCGGCAAATCCTCAGATACAAAACTCGTGGATTACACGTTGAATTCTGCTCTTCAGAAACAAAGTGGGATTAATCATATCATGGTCATCGCAGAAGGCCCTACTGTGTCGCTTATTGCAAATGATCAGATGGTAGAGACCTTCTCAGATCCTAATTATACAAGTGGATCTATTGCTCTTTTTGTCTCGAATCTACCTGAGGCAAAGCCTGGCGCTCAGGCGCAATTCTCCCAATTGGCCATTTATCCAGTTTAAGCTCGCACTTGATCATGAGCCCACTACAGTGTTGTCAGCTTGATCGGTTTTTTCGCTACTTCCACGCTGAGTAGGAGAAGGCATGGGTAAGATTGGCGTTGGAGAATGATCGATCATTTGCCTCTTACTATAAAACGAGGCCAGGACATACGCTGCTGGTCGAAATGACCAATGACCTGCCTCCCCTGTGAAAACGTGGGTGTATCCACCAGAAGTATCAGTACCCGCTCCTACCCAGTAGTTCATACCTATAAGATAGGGCACGGATGATAATGCATTAAATTCTTCCTCAAGAACTTTTGCTTGTGTCGTATCATCAACGTTTATCTTGTTGCTGTATCCCATCTCTCCAATCAAGATACGAGCAGTAGGGCGGGCAGCATGTATACTCATCAACTGTTGGAGCCATGCGTTTGCGGCTGTAGAGGGATTGGTCGTATTTTCATCTGGATATGCATCTACTGTTACAAGATTCCCCATACGTTGCACTGTGCTCGGGTAAAGTATCTCCGGGTGTTCTGCTGTCCAGGGGTCCGTTGAATGGACCGTCGTCATGATCCCCTTGATGCCCAGTTGCCGAAAGGCCTGATCTGCTGTGTCTGTTAAGCCGACGAGAAAGGAGTTGAAATCATCAGTTGCCTTACTGGGTGCTTGATTTGACCAATTCGCGCCATATGTTGCCGCCCAGTATAGACCGTTCTCTGGCTCAGCGTTTCCATCAAAAATATCTCCTGGTTGAAACAAACTGGCGTGGGTAAGGATAAATGTGCGCAGTCGACTTAAATACATAGCTGGAGTCATAATACCATTGTCCTGCGTTCCCCACCCTACAAAACCTGGGCGAAACCAAACATGCTTGCCAGTTGCCCGGATTGCTTGTACCCATCGCGCCATGTAGGTATCTTGGTTATAGTGGGTATCTACAGTTATATAGTTAGAATTGAGGCTCGCGCATAGATCTATGTCACTCGCGATTTGTACCTGGGTTAGCTGACGATTAGAGGAATCCGTATCCTTACTTTCCTTCATGGTATCTATAGATGAGATAAACAACGTCTTTCCTATTGGCGGTTCTTTTTGATGTCCTGGCTTGTAGAACATCAAAAGGGATGCTATAGCCAGAAGGAGAACAAACAGCAAGATCAGGGTTTTTTTGTCTATTACAGCTTGTACAAATGTTTCTCTCATAATGCTCTTCCACTCGCCAATATTTTAGGCTAGACAAGGTTCATATGAACTTGACACTTTTATACTCACACAAGGCACCCATTGTCAAGTAGGATAGCCTCTCTTTGAACCTTGCCTTAGCCTTAAATATATGAAGCGAGTACTACTGCCCTTTTTTACAGAGAAGGTGAGCAGTAAGAAAACCAGAAGGTAGAGGGCGCGTTGGCAACGGGGGCAGCCCCTTCCGATGATAGAGACTGAGACCATCTGGCTCTCGCACGACGAGAGTAAATTGTGACAGAAATGCAGGGCTCTGCAGATTGATGTGTGTTGCTATGGCATCAAGATTCAATCCAGGGTGCACGATGATCCAGTCCGCCACCGATGCTGGGTTATTCAAACCTTCCTCCCATAACTGGCCTGAGCTTTCGGAAATGATGTCTTTGAGGTCCAGTCCCGCTTCTGTTCCATCTATCTTAGAACTAAAGATGTTTTCGAGTACTTCTCCTCCGGCATAGTGCTGTGCGAGGTAAGCACTGATCGGATGTGCATAAGCACACGATCCTCCATACTGACCATCTTGAATGGTGATGATGCCTCCATCGACAACCAGTACCGTTTGTAGCACGATTACTGCAATAAGGAAGCACGGCCCCAGGAAAGTCCAAATGCGTGCAAAGGTACTGGGAGACCATTCCGCGGCAAGTAGCCCCACAAAGAATGCAACTGGCGCAACCATCTCCGCACCAAAACGCACATTGAAGATCTTTTCTGCCACATTGGCTGCGACGACCTGAGGGATATACAGGTTGGCTTGACCAGTATACATCGACAGGACATAAAAACAGAAAGGTGCCAGAAAGACGAAGACGGCAAACGTTTCTGGAGCTAATCGTCTTCGAAAGACAAAAACAACGAGAGATAAAGCTGCCAGAAGGAAAAGAATCGGTCCTATAGTATCTACACAGAGCAGTATATAGTACCGGAACGACTGAAAGAGGTTATGATACGTCTCCAGCGTGTGTGTTTGAAGAAACGTATTTGTCTGTGCTTGTGCCGAATACGGTCCGCGCTGAAAGTAGAGGGGATCGCCAAAGATGATTGCACACCAGAGGAACCACAGCCCTATCCCTAAGCCACCGAATACGCCAAAAATGATGAAGTTTGCCTCAATCTGCGCCCACCGTAGACGCTTGATCCACCCAATGAGCACAATAAAGACAAGCAGAGCAGGGAACATGACCCAGCCATCGTAACGAGCGAGTGTCGCAAGGAAAGTACTTCCAGCTGCAAGGATCAGGTATTTATACTTCCAGCTGCAAGGATCAGGTATTTAGGATGGTCATCCTGTGTCCATGCCAGAAAGTAGTAGCAGGTCATGGTCATTGTCGCAATGCACACCAATTCGCTCAGTGGGGTCGTTTGCAGATATAAGACGTTGGGATTCAGAATAAAAACGAGAACGCCAACAAAACTAGCAAGTCTCTTCCGCGTCAAGCGCCCAATTGCAAGGTAGAGATAGACTGTAGTGACAAGATAGGAGATCAGAGACGGAAAGCTGCCTGCCAATCCCGTCCGCCAGAGATAGTCATTCCAAATGAACGGGAGCATCAGGAGGTGGGGCAAAGGGAGCCAGATACCACCCATTTGAGCAAGACCTGGAGTCAGACTGTCCAGGACGCGTCGAGCAATCGCCATATGTGAGAAAGCATCTTCAAAGAGCAAGATGTCATGATTTTGGAAAGAATAGCACAGGGAAGCGATACTCGCGATGCACGCGATGACGAACGTGGCTATCAGCCAGGGATCTTTGAACCATTGCTGCCTTGGCAAGGGCTTTAGACGATGCAATAATAGACGTCTGTCAATCTTGACGATAGGTCTTTTTTCGGTCACCTCGAGGTCCTCTTCCCCCGCTGTGCTACCGGAGTCTGAGGCAGACGCAGGCAAGGGCGTGGATTCCCGCCCTGCGCTAGTGGCGGCAGGTAATTGCTTAATCACCCCGGACTCGCGTTCCTCTTTTATAGTTGTGCTACTGGAGAACAAGAGAGATGCACGCAGATGCAAGCCATGTTCAGTCTTCTCCCAGTAATGCGGTTTGAAGATAAGCTGGAACAGTGCCAGGAATGCGGCTATGCTCATCATTGCCCAGTAGACAGGTGCAAACAGAGCCCACTTGATTAGCCCGTACTGACCACGCTTCATACAAGCGATGAGGAGGGTATACATATAGAAGAAATTGCCTGCGAAGAAACATAGCGCACTCATGTAGAGGATAAAGCCTGGAAACAATGTATGATAGGTATCAGCGAGGATTGAGTGCAAAGGGAAGTAGACCGCCAGCAAGAGCCACATCAAGGGATTGACAAACAAGACCGCCGTCTTGCCACCTATCACCAATTGCAATGAGAGAAACTCACGCAGACGTCCCTGGCGCAAATAGTCCAGAGGGTGGCGCATATATACCAGATATGTTTGCAAGTAGCCCTTAATCCAGCGGGACCGCTGCCGTATCCAGTTCCTCACCTGCGAGTTTGCTTCCTCATAGGTCGTCGAATTCAACACCGTAGTCTTTAGACTGGTGCTAGCCAGGCGCAGGCCCAGGTCGCAATCCTCCGTGACGTTAAAGGCGTCCCACGCACCTGCCCTACGCAGGACCTGCGTACGGAAATGATTTGACGTGCCTCCAAGTGGCAGCGGCAGTTTTGTTTGTTGCATTCCGGGAAGTATGAGATCAAACCACAAGGAATACTCTGCGCTGAACCAGCGTGTCAGAAGGTTCTGGTTTGTATTGTAGTAGTTCAGCTTGGCCTGTACACAGGCCAACTCTGAGCCGTGATTGGCAAACGTGAGGACAGCTTTCTTGAGTTGGAGAGGATGGGGGAGATCCTCCGCATCGTAGATGACCACATAATCCCCCGTAGCCTGCAATAATCCGAAATTACAGGCACGAGGCTTCGTACGTGGCTGACCATCAGGCACCGTCACAATGTTGAAATGTCCTGGCAGATGCATTGCTCGGAGAGCCTCGCGTGTCTCCACATCATCTTCCTCAGTGAGAAGGAGGATCTGCAACCGGTCAGTTGGGTAGTCCAGTGCTTGCATGGCTCGTACAAATTGGGGCACCACTATAGTCTCATGGTAGAGAGGGCAGAGGATCGTATACTGCGGCCAGTCCGCGTCAGCGAGCG
>WNGD01000232.1_pt1 | contig 55154 bp, 39 predicted proteins | sample 5400671 | NCBI WGS metagenome assembly WNGD01 (sample SAMN13153369, study PRJNA577476) | soil metagenome | isolation source: 40 cm soil or saprolite under grassland replicate 2 | place: USA:California | collected 2016-06-15 | reverse complement strand
ATGTTGGGAGCGAGGAAAACAAACCTGCGAAACCTGCAAACCTGCAAGACGCTCCTGTGCCAGAAAGGCGAGAGGAACCGTGGACACACTTTCGGTTGCTTGATGTAGTGCTCACGCCCAAAGGCGAGGGCATTGTGATCCAGGACTGGCCGATGAGTGTCGGGGTGCGCCTGCATGAGACGCTGCAGACCGTGTACTTCTCTGAGCCGCAGGACATTCTCAAGATCCGCGTCACATCCTCGCTCTACAGAGACGAGTATCAGCAGGCACTCTACAGCCCATCACAGTGGCCCTACAACGATCCCGCCTGGACCGATGAACGCCTGGCGCACATGGGGGAGCCAACCCGCGCGGAGCTTGGTTTTCCCTTCCCGGACACACCCCAGAAGCAAGAGGAGGGACAGTAGGCGATGAAACGTCATGTGTGGAGAGTACAACCTGCAAGCAAGCAGGAAAGGAGCAAGGTATGTTGACTGCGACCATTCAATTTAGTGGTGCTGGCGGGACGACAGAAGCGGCTCGTCAAGCGGGAATTCTGGGGGCGGTTGCCATCAATCATAGCCCCTGTGCGATGGCAACTCATCAGGCCAACCATCCTGCAACGCTCCATCTTTGTCAGTCAATGGAAGTGTGTAACCCGGATACCTTGCCGGAGAGTGACTTTCTGCTCACCTCCCCCTGCTGTACCAACCATTCGGTTGCAAAAGGGCAAAAGCAGTATCACCAGTTTGATCTGTTTGGCGATATTGAGTACAACCCATTGGCTGAAAAGAGCCGCAACACCATGGAGGATGTGGTGCGGTTTGCGACGGCGAAGAAACACGCCGGGCAGCCGTACAAGGTGATGGTGCTAGAGAACGTGGTAGACGTGGTGAAATGGCGCAAGTATCCAGGCTGGCTCACCTCCCTCATCGCGCTTGGATATGCATACCAGGCGCTCTACTGGAATACCCAATTTTTCCAGATCCCGCAATCACGCGATCGGGTGTACCTCGTGTTCTGGTTGCATGATCTACCAGCCCCTGATCTGGTCTATCATCCTCGTGCCTATTGTGAGCGTTGCGGCTGTGATGTTGCTGCCTCCCAGACATGGAAGCGCCTGGTGAAATGGGGACGATACCAGGAACAATATGTCTACGTGTGCCCACAATGCACCCGTGAGGTCAAACCAGACACGATCCCCGTAGAAACCGTGCTGAACCTTTCTGTGCAGGGACGCACACTCAGAGAGCGGAGATTGACAGAAAAAACGCTGAGGAATGTGGCATCTGGCATAGCTCGAATGCATGGGCAGCCATTCCTGCTCGGGTACTATAACACCCCCCTGTTCAGGCGGCTTCATGAGCCCGTAGGAACGATCACCACGGTAGATCGTTGGGCGTTGATCACCCCTGGTGAGACGTTTGAAGACACCCGTCTGCGCATGCTTTCGGTGGAGGAGGTGAAGCGCGCAATGGGTTTTCCAGAGTCGTACCGCCTCTTGGGTTCAACGAAAGAGCAGGTCTGGATGCTTGGAAATGCGGTGTGCCCTCCCATCATGCGCGAAATCCTGGAGCGCTGTAAGGCAATCGTGGCATCTGTTGAGAGGTGGGAGGTGGCAGCATGCCAGTCGATATGAGTCGCTATCCCATCAATTGGCGCAAAGTCTCGCTCACGATCCGGCGTGTTGCCGGGTGGCACTGTGAGTGGTGCCAGATCGAGAACGGTGCGCCGCTGCCAAGTGGACGGGCCGGGAAGGTGGTGCTGACGGTTGCCCACCTGGGAACGCCCTATGCTGATGGGCGTCCCGGCAACAAGCACGACAAACACGATATCCGGCGCGAGAACTTAGCGGCGCTCTGTCAAGCGTGCCATCTGCGCTATGACCTGGACGAGCACATGCAGCACGCACGTGAGACACGGCAGCGCAAAAAGTGCGAGCAGGCCCATGCAGCCAGGCAATTGCCATTGTTTTCTGGGCGGGAAGGAGACGAGATGCATCAACCGTTCCACGAGGAGCCAGCAACAACGACACACGAAGGGGAACATATCGCTGCGATATATTGCAGATTACAGAAAAAAGAAACCCGTGCTGTGGAGCAGCCTGTGGAGCGGCTCGCAGGTTTCGCAGGTTTGTTTCCCACCGATCGCCAAAAAAAATACATCGGGCAAGAGATGAGCCGCTACGATTCGATTTTTGAGGAGATAGGTATGTTACCCCTCCTGAGTCACACAAGGGGCTCCTACGGGCATTGTAGCGCGTCGGTTTGTAGCTATTCAGCAGTCGAGAAGAAGTAGGAGGTGTACTTATGTCACGACGTAAAAAAATATCCACTGCAAAACCCTTATTGCTTACAGTCTCTGATGTTGCAATTCAGTTGGGAGTGTGCCGTGCTACAGTCTACAACCTCATGTACAATAAAGGACTTCCCTCGATCACGGTAGGCGGGCAACGCCGCTTTCATCCTGAGTCCCTTCAAAACTGGATTAAACAAAACGAGCAGGGAGCGTAACATTCTATGTTGGGTCTGGCTACTATACACATAGTAGCCAGACGTTTTCTCTTATAGAATGGGTGAGAGTATGGCAAAGCAGAGAAAGAGAAGCGTTCGTGGTGGTGGGTCAGTCTTCTTGCGCAAGGATGGACGCTACGAAGCGAAGTTTAAAGTTGAGGAGACAGGGAAGTATAAGTCTCTCTATGCGAGCACGGAGAATGAGGCGTATAGGCTACTAGAGGAGGCGAAGTTTCAGCAAAGGCAAGGAACGCTCGCAACTGGTCCAGTGCAAACAGTGAAGCAGTTTCTTGAATACTGGTTAGAAGATGTGGAGAAGCCAACTATACGGTTAAGTACCTATGTGAACAACCGGATTATCGTACATAAACACCTTATACCGGGGCTAGGGCATATTAAGTTGCAGAAGCTCACTTCTCAGCAGGTGCAATCTTTCTATGCCAAGAGGCTAAGAGAGGGTACTGCTGCCAGCCGGATAAAACAGTTTCAAGGGGTGCTTCATAAAGCTCTCAAACACGCGAAGCGCGTCAAGCTTGTGAGCTCTAATGTTACTGAGGATGTGGATCTCCCTAAGTATGAGGCGTATACGTCCCATATCCTAAATCCAGAGCAGGCGCGGTTACTCTTAGAGAAGGCGAGAGAGCGGAACCTGGATGTGTTGCTGGCCGTAGCCGTAGGGACGGGAATGCGAGAGGGGGAGATACTTGGGCTTCGCTGGTCTGATATTGATTTGGTGAAGGGGACGCTCCAGGTGGCACGCACGCTTAACTACTTGCCAAAATATCACTTTGTTGAGGGCAAGCCGAAGACGAAATCGAGCGAACGTAACATTTTGTTACCCCAATTCCTGCTAGACCTGCTTAAAAAGCAACGTGTTCTACAACGAGAGAAGAAGTTGAAGGTAGGCACTGAGTGGATAGATCGTGATCTCGTCTTCTCTAACAGAAGAGGCGATTTTATTATCCATACAACGCTTCGACGCCAGTTCTATAGGCTCCTTGATGAGGTGGGGCTACCTCGCATGCATTTCCACGACTTGCGCCATAGCGCGGCAACCATCTTGATTAGTATGGGAGTTCCTGCTAATGTAGTGCAGGAGCTTTTAGGGCACAGCAATGTTGCGACGACCCTGGGGATCTATGGGGCCGTTCTCCCCTCGATGCAAAAGGATGTTGTTGACAAAATGGATGGCCTATTTGGGGGAAATTCGGAGTGATTAGTGTCAAATTTAGTGTCAAGCGGCTGCTAATGAGTTGCCGATGTCGTTTAGAGTGGCTTTGTAGGCTTGTCCTTGTGGGGAGTTGCGTATGTGTGCTATCATCTTTCCTGAACACTCGTTCTTATCTATGAGAGATGGTAACTCTTCAGTAGGGATGGGGCTTGCCCCCATCCCTACTGAAGAGAGATGCATATTGTTTTGTCCGGGGAGGGTATTGCTCATGCCGATACGACAACTGGAGCCTGATGTAGCCGCCAAGATCGCGGCGGGAGAAGTAGTAGAGCGGCCCGCCTCGGTCGTCAAAGAGCTGATCGAGAATAGTATCGACGCGGGCTCCACGCAGATCCGTGTGGAACTGGCGCATGGTGGATTGCAGCTCATACGTATAACCGATAACGGGAGTGGCATCGCGGCGAACGAGCTACCCCTGGCACTGTCGCGGCACGCGACCAGCAAGGTATGGCAGATCGACGACCTGGAACATATTCGTTCGCTCGGTTTTCGCGGTGAGGCGCTGGCAAGCATCGCGGCGGTCGCCGAGGTAACGCTACTGAGCCGGCAACGGGACATGGAGCAGGGAGCACAGATAGGCGCGGCGAACGGACAGCTCTCCCCTGTAACGACAGCGGCCTCGCCCGAAGGGACCACTGTGACGGTACGCAACCTCTTCAGTGCCGTTCCTGCGCGCCTGAAATTTTTGAAGAGCCGCAATACCGAGGTAAGCCACTGCCATCATCTCCTGGAGCAGTACGCGCTGGCGTACCCAGAAATTCGTTTCAGCGTCTTCAGCGATGGGCGCCAGATCTTTGCTACGCCCGGCGATGGTCAGCTCGCCAGCGTCCTGGTCGAGGTCTACGGCTTGCAGGTCGCTGATCAGATGGTGTCCGTGGCGAGTGAGCAGCAAGGAGACGCTGGCGAGCAGCCGGTGGTGAGCGGGTATGTCAGTCGACCGAACTGTTACAAGAGCACGCGGCAGCACATATCGTTCTTCGTTAACCGACGCTGGGTGCTGAGCCGTATGCTTACAGCGGCTGTCGAGGGCGCCTATCATTCGTTATTGCTCAGCGGGCGGCATCCCATCGCCGTGATCAATATCCAGCTTGACCCGGCGCTGCTCGATGTCAATGTGCACCCGGCCAAAACGGAGATACGCTTTTTGAAGGAGAGGCGCGTCTTCGCCGCGATTCTGCGTGCTGTACGGGTCGCCCTGTTAGAGGAACCGGAGATGCCGCAGTGGAAGCCACGCGAGCAGCGTACCGAGGAACGGGAGGAAGAGCACGACGTGCAAGGGTCGGTTGAAACGCCAGGAGATAGCTTGCAGGATGAGGACATAGCTGCGCTGTTCACCACGCAGAACGAGGTGCGCAATGAAGCGACCAGTTTTCCGCGTGACAATCCCTGGTTGACGGTAACGGAGGAGGAGAATGGGACGCGTCCGCCGCTGTTGTCTCGTTTGTGGCAGAGCCATGTGCATAAAACAGGGGATGCGTCCGGCGCTCCTGTGAATGCGATGGAGGTGCCGTTCAAAGAGGTGCAGGGCAAAGCGCGTGCCGATGAAGACAGAGCGCAGGTAACACAGGAACAGGCGCCTGTCAGTCCTGAGCCGAAGTCAGATGCGCTCCCACGGGGCGTTGCGCAACAGGAAGAGCTACTGGTGGGCAAGGGCGTCGATCCGCAGCAGGCGCATCGACTGCCGCACCTGCGCGTCATCGGGCAACTGGGGCAGAGCTATATCGTGACCGAGGGCGACCAGGGAATGTATCTGATCGATCAGCACGCGGCGCACGAACGCATCTTGTTGGAACGCATGGTGGCAACATTGAAGGCGCGTACACCGCTATCACAGTTGCTGCTTACGCCGATCGAGCTTGAGCTGGCGCCGAACGAACTGGAGGCGATCGAGGAGTACGTGGCCCAACTGGAAACCATCGGCTTCAAACTGGAGGGTGCAGAGGATCAGAGACTGCTGGTACACGCGGTTCCGAGCGTGCTGGTGAAGCAGATGAACGCACATTCGCTGCATGAGCTCCTGCTCGAAGTCACCGCGCCGGAGAGCCTGGGCCATACCGAGACATGGGAGGAGCGCGCGCTGGCGAACGTGGCGTGCAAGGCCGCGATCAAGGCGAACTACTTCTTGACGGTGAGCGAGATGCGCGAGATGATCGAACAGTTAGAGCAGACACGGGCACCGTATAGCTGCTGTCATGGGCGACCCACTATGGTGCACTTCAGTCTCCCCGCGCTGGCCCATGCATTCGAGAGGCGCTAGAAGCATGCTTGCGAACGTGTTGACCTCGGCAGGAAGCTGGAATAGTGAGCAGCCACTCTTGACCTATAGCGTTCCCGCTGCCCTCAGAGGCGGCTTGCGTGCAGGACAACTGGTCTCGGTCCCCTATGGAGAGCGCCTCGTCGAGGGGATCGTCTGGGATATTTTGCCGGACGAGCAAGAGAAGCGCGCTGGCATTACCGGTCTGCGCCCGATCACCAGCATACTTGATCGTGAGCCGGCGCTTCTGCCGCACCAGCAGGCCCTGGCGCTCTGGATCTCCGAATACTACATTACGCCCCTGGCGCAAGCAGCCACGCTTATGCTCACACGCGGCCTGATGCAGCGCTCGCAGTTCGTGCTGCGCCTGATGGAAGAGGAGCAGGGCGAGGCAAACGGGCTGGAGGTGCCATTGCAGGTGCGCGCGCTGGTTGGCATGTTGCTCTCGGACGATGTGCTGGACATCGAGCAATTCAAGAAAATGCTGGGTCCGACGCGCGCCAAAGCACTGCTCAAGGATGCACTGGCGAGCGGGCTTGTCCAGCGCGAGGCCCGACTGCAGGCTCCCGAAGCTAAGGCACGAATCAAGCGTATTGTACGTCTCGTTGCCCAGGGAGAGAGGTTGGAAGAATGGAGGAGGCGCACAGAGGCGATACTGCAGGCGAGTCTTGTCGAGGCCGAAGAGAGAGGTGAAGCTGTTGTCGAAAGTGTGCAGGGGAATGCACCACGTAGGGGCGGACGCAAAATGCGTGTTTTTGATCTGATGTCTGGCAGCGCGACGGCCACCCTCGCGCCTGTGCCGCTGAGCAAGGCAGGCGTGGCGGCACAGCATCAACTGGCGGCCATCGATCTGCTGCTGAATAGCGACACAGGCGCCGTCACCGCGCAGTCCTGGACACCGAACAAGCTGTGTGAGGCCAGCAAGCTCACCGCCGCTCAACTGCGACAACTCGTCGATGAGGGGCTTCTGACTATCGAGCAGGTTGAGGTGCGGCGAGATCCTTTGCAGGGGCGGAACATTCCTCCGAGCACGTCTTTACCGCTGACGCCGGATCAGCGCAGGGCATTGGACAGCATTCTCGCGAGCCTGGAAGAAACGGGAACAGGCGAGGCACCGCGTCCCATACTCTTGCATGGCGTGACCGGGAGTGGCAAGACGGAGGTCTATCTGCAGGCGCTGGCGGCGGTAATCGCGCGGGGGAAGCGAGGGATCGTGCTGGTGCCGGAGATCGCCCTCACAACGCAGGCGATACAGCGCGTGGCCGGGCGCTTTCCCGGACGCGTAGCCATCATTCACAGCGCGCTCAGTATGGGCGAGCGCTACGACGAATGGCGACGCATTCGCGCGGGCAAGATCGATGTCGTCATTGGTCCGCGCGCGGCGCTCTTCGCCCCTTTGCCCGATCTGGGCATGATCATCCTGGACGAGGAACACGAACCGGCCTACAAGCAGAGCGAGCTCAGGCCGACCTACCACGCACGTGAGGCGGCCCTGGTGTTGGGGCAGATCTTGCGTATACCGGTGGTGCTCGGCAGCGCCACACCATCCGTCGAATCGTATTATCGAGCCGAGCAGGGACACTATCGGCTGGTTGAGCTGCCGGAACGCATCGGGGCCTCGCTGCCGCCCGTCGAGGTGATCGACCTGCGCGAGGAGCTGCACGCGGGGAACACCAGTATCATCAGTCGGCGTCTGCAAGAGGAGCTTGAGCGCGTCCTGAGCCTGGGGCAGCAGGCGATTCTATTTCTGAACCGGCGCGGTGCGGCCAGTTGCGTGCTGTGCCGGGATTGCGGCTTCGTGGCCATCTGTGACCGCTGTGATATGCCCCTGACGTACCATTCCACCGAGCGAATCCTGCTCTGCCACTACTGCGGACAGCAGCGTCCGGTATTGCAGTTCTGCCCGACCTGTAAAAGTTCGGGCATACGCTACTTTGGATTGGGGACGGAGAAGGTCCAGGACACCATACAGCGCAGCTTCCCGCACGCGCGTCTATTGCGCTGGGACCGCGACACGGCAAAGAACCGGCACGCGCACGAGCAACTCCTCGATCGCTTTGCCAATCGCGAGGCGGATATTCTGGTAGGCACACAGATGATCGCAAAGGGGCTCGATCTGCCGGGGGTCACGCTGGTCGGAGTAGTATCGGCAGACATTGCCCTGAACATGCCCGATTTCTCCGCGCCCGAACGTGCTTTTACGCTGCTGACGCAGGTGGCGGGTCGCGCCGGGCGTGGGGACGAGGCCGGGCGCGTCATCGTGCAGACCTTCAATCCACAGAATCTCTGTATCGACGCAGCCTCGCGCCACGACTACCACGAATTTTACGCGCTGGAGATCGAGACGCGGCGGCGCTACGGCTACCCACCGTTTCGCCAGTTCGTCAAATTTACGTATAGTCATGCTAATCGTCACCGCTGTCAGAATGAAGCGCTGCTGTTGTGCGAGAGCCTCAATAACTGGATCGAGCGTCTCGGCCTGGAAGATACGGACGTGATTGGTCCCGCCCCCGCGCTCGTGGGGCGGATCAAGGGCAAGTACCGCTGGCAAATGATCGCGCGCGGACCCGATCTGCATCCATTGATGCAGGCGATAGACGCGCCCGGGTGGGAGGTGGATATCGACCCGGTGAGCACGGTGTAGGTAACATATGGGGATTCTCCTGGGGCTGCTGGCAGCATTGTGTTGGGGGAGCGCAGACTTTCTGGTGCGCTACTCTACTCACCTGATAGGCACCTATCGTACACTCTTTTTTATGCAATTCATCAGTTTCCTCTTCTCAGGGACGAGAAAACGGGATGAGAAAAACATGCCCAACGGGTAGGAGATGATAAATCCGGACGCGCCCAGGCTGGTCCCTACCCCAAAATCTATGTAACTCCTCAGGTTCACTCTTGTCCAGACTTCTCAGCGCCTGCGGCGCTTCGCAAGGGATGGTCTGGGTGTGGTATGCTTTGGTGATAATTAAGAACGCTTTATTGATATGCAGTAAAAACTCGAACTATGACTGATCAAAAATCGCTTTTTGGCGCGGACGACAACGGTCCCGTCGTTAAAAAAAATATACCCGTCGCCAGTGGAGAGCCGCTGGCGGCGCGTATGCGGCCCCGTACACTGGAGGAGATCGTCGGGCAGGAGCAGATCCTGGGACCGGGCAGAATCTTGCGCCGCAGCATCGAGGGAGATGCTATCACCTCCATGATCCTGTGGGGACCGCCTGGGAGCGGCAAGACCACGCTGGCCGAGGTGATCGCGCACCAGACGCACGCCCACTTTGTCAGGCTCAGCGCGGTCTCAGCCGGTGTCGCCGACCTGCGAAAAGTAGTGGAGGAGGCCAGGAAGCTCAAACAGTTCTCCGAGCAGCGCACTATTCTGTTTATCGACGAGATTCATCGCTTCAACAAAGCGCAGCAGGATGCCGTGCTTCCCTATGTAGAGAACGGCACAATCACGCTCATCGGCGCCACTACCGAGAATCCGAGCTTCGAAGTGAACAGCGCGTTATTGTCGCGGGCGCGCGTGTTCGTCCTGAAAGCGCTGGACGAGGAGCAGGTACAGATACTGCTCCAGCGGGCGCTGCACGACAAAGAGCGCGGCCTGGGTCGCCTGAACATCACCCTCGACGAGGATGCCCTGCAGCAGATCGCTATCTTCGCCAACGGAGATGCGCGCATAGCCCTGAACGTGCTCGAACTGGCCGTACAGGGAAGCAGGGGAACGCCGAAAGAGAACGCGCCCATCACTCTGACGATGATCGAGGACGTCATGCAGCACCGTGCTCTGCTCTACGACAAGAGCGGCGACCAGCACTACGACATGATCTCAGCGTTACATAAATCGCTGCGCGGCTCAGATCCCGATGCCGGACTGTACTGGCTCGCGCGTATGCTGGAGGCGGGCGAAGATCCCCTCTATATTGTGCGGCGCCTGATCCGCTTCGCCTCAGAAGACGTCGGCATGGCCGATCCACAGGCGCTGCTCGTCTGCGTGGCCGCGCAGCAGGCGGTGCATTTCGTCGGGCTGCCGGAGGCCAATCTCGCGCTGGCGCAGGCCGTCGTGCACCTGGCTACCGCGCCCAAGAGCAACGCCCTGTATACTGCATATAGTCGCGTACAGGAGGATGTGCAGAAGACGCGTAACGATCCCGTACCTCTGCAGATTCGTAACGCGCCGACACAACTGATGAAGGACCTCGACTACGGCAAAGACTATAAATACGCGCACGACTACTACAAAGACATGCAGATCGAGGACCCCGATAGACCTCCGCCCGCGCAGGTACAGGAGTATCTGCCCGACAGCGTCAAGGAGAGCCATTATTACGAGCCAGGTCACCAGGGAAAAGAGGCGAGCATCAGGAAGTGGTTGGAGAAGCGGCGCGACAAAGAGAGGTAAGTTGCGCGCCACAGATAATATAACTATATTAGGAGCTGGCTTGATGAAACTACAGAATCCTGGACCAGGTGAATGGAAGCTTTTTCTCGTTTGGGCAAGTATTGGACTGCAATCCTTTGGGGGAGGCGCTTCAACTACTTTTTTAATACAGCGTGCATTCATAGAAAAACATAAATGGATTTCGATTGAAGAGTTTACCTATTTTTGGAGTTTATGTATTCTTGCTCCTGGCATCAATTTAATAGGACTGACCGTTCTAATCGGAAAAAAATTGGGCGGAGGTCTGGGTATCATCGTATCGCTTGCTGGTTTGCTTTTGCCGAGTGCAGCGATCACCTGTGCATTAGCGGCAATCTTTAAGCTAGTAGAACATATATCAGCAGTTCAAGCAGTTCTGAAAGGGGTGATACCAGCGACAGGCGCTATTATGCTGTTAGTAGGACTTAATTTTGCTTTGCCTATCATCCGTAAAAGCTATGAAGAGGGGCTTCTCTCTCTCCTGGCGAACAGCGTTCTTATCATTACGTGCGTGCTGGCTGTTATCCTTTTGAAACTCTCTGCAATCGTTGTAATTCTAGGAGCTATTTTCCTGGGAGCACTCTTCTTTTCTCCAAAACCAGACTCTCCTCCATTGTATGATGAGAGGAAAGGGCAGCAGTGATTAATCCATTTATCTACTTTCTCCTTTTCCTGAAAGCCTCTCTCTTTTCAACGGGTGGCTTTAGCAATCTTCCCAGCATCCACCAGGATTTAATAGGTAATGGCTGGGCCGAAGAGTCCAGTTTCGGACAATCTATTGCTATTGGACAGATTAGCCCTGGTCCTAATGGATTATGGGTAATCAGTCTGGGTTATCTCACATACGGCTATTTTGGTGCATTGCTTGCCTTGATTGCTATTACTCTTCCTCCACTGCTAGTACTTGTTATCTCTGCTGTTTATACACATATTGAACATCAAAGACGGGTACAGGGTGCTATGCATGGCGTTTCTCTCGCCGTCGTTGGTCTACTACTAACTGTCACCTGGACTATTTTGTACCAACCTGATGTAGATTGGAAAGGGCTACTAATAGCTTTGGGGGCTTTCGGGCTAGCTTTGAGCCGTAAAGTAAACCTCTTGATCATTTTAGGTCTGGCAGGACTCGTGGGATATCTCTTATATAGATAAGGGTAGCGATCAAAAAATGCAGGTAGTGTAATATCATATAAATACGGTAATTATTCAGGACCCCTCGCCGCCTGCGGCGGCTCGCCCGGTTTTGTGTGAGTGGCGGGGTTGCCGGCCCCGGGCCGGCAACCCCGCCACTCACACAAAACCGCTTGTGAAGCGCCTTTGGCGCTGATGAGTCCTGAACAGTTACTAAATACGTTAAATACACTACCTGCACAGTATCGGCGGCTTGCCGCGCTGCGGAAAGAAGAAGATCGCCATGTTTATGGTCTCTCTTCTCTTTTAGCTGACGACACTCCCCTCGGCGAGCCCAGATATTCCTGGTAAGATCGCTCAGCGCGCTGTTTGATACCAAGAAGCATCTGGCGCGACATCAAGAAGTCGAGCGGGTCCAGGACGAGGAAGAACACAGGGGCGAGTGCACTATAGGTGAGTGGCTCGCGGAAATTGGAGCGCCAGCGCACAATGAGCCGTGTGTGTTCACCATCAAGGGGTTGCAGCAAGAAGGCCCATGTTGTCATGAGAGCATCCGACTTCGGATGGTTCGGGTCTGGAACGGTTAGCAACAGCAAACGGTTAGGGTCGATGGCAGCCACTCTGAACCCGACACCACGCGGATCGATAGGCACAGTATCACCCACCTCTAAATATTGGAACGCGGGCAGGATTGTATCCGCGTTCTTGTACTGCAAGCCAACCATATTTGGTAACCAGGTGTAGGTATAGTAGCCACCACGTCCGACCCCAAGCTGTACCAGCCAGGGCCAGATTTCAGCCGGTCGAGCATTGATCGTGACTGCGCGGGTAGTCATAAAGTTCGGATTTTTCACCCCTTCATCGCCTGGCATGGACTGCTGCAGTTCTGCATCAGTAGCTCCCCAGCGGCGATGTTTGGGACGAAAGAACCAGTGATATGCTCCCAGTGTCGCAGCTCCCGCAGTTGTTATTCCCAAAATAAGTCTCTTGAACACGGTGAAATTTACTCCTTCGTAACATTATGCACTAGCTTCACCACAGCAAATGGAGCGAAGCGTACAGAACATCCTTAGATATTATTGCATATTTCACCGACGGGCGTGACACATGCTTGATCGATCAAAAAGGTTGTTGCTGCGCCCCCACCGAAGGCTTCCCTATAGCGGCCCAGATGCGCAAGAGTCGCTATATATCGGATTGGGGCTTTTCATGTACTATATACATTGTTCATGCGATCGTTGCAACGGGCGGCCTGCTTATTTGTTTACATGGTCGCCCTGTTTTGTCTGGAAAGGAGCAGGCGTTCACGGGCGCCTGATCCGGTTATAAAAGGCAATCTTTGCAGGTCGCCTCGTTTGTAATGGTTAACGCTCACCGATAGGAACGAATTTCGCTTCTTCGGGTCCGGTGTAGTCGGCTTCTGGACGGATCAGGCGGTTGTTGTGTACCTGTTCCAGAACATGAGCGGTCCAACCGGCGACACGGCTAACGGCGAAGGTCGGTGTAAAGAGGTCACCCGGCAGGCCAACGGAGGATAGCAGAGCCGCCGAGTAGAACTCAACGTTGGTATACAGTTTGCGGCCTGGTTTCTCCTCTTCCAGCAGGCTAAGGGCGGTCTCTTCAACCTCGTGCGACAAAGCAAATGATTTGGCATCAGCCACACGAGCCATCTCGCGCAACTCTTCAGCGCGCGGATCGGTGGTTTTGTAAACGCGGTGACCAAAACCCATGATGCGCTCACCACGAGCCATCGCTTTGCGCAGCCACTGTTCTGGGTTGCGCGCCTTTGCAATAGCCTCTAACATGTCCAGCACCTTCGAGGGAGCGCCGCCGTGGAGTGGACCCTTGAGGGAGCCAATCGCAGCCGTCACAGCCGAAGCGATATCCGAGCCGGTGCTGGCGACCACGCGACCGGTAAAGGTCGAGGCATTCATACCATGGTCAGCAAGCAAGACCAGGTAAGAGTTCAGCGCCTTCACATGCTCTGGTTTTGGCTCGTTTCCGGTGAGCAGGTAGAGGTAGTTAGCGGCGTGATCCAGTTCAGGTCGCGATTCCAATGGTTCCTTACCCTGGCGGAGGCGATGGAAGGCGGCGAGGAAGACGGGGAAGCGCGCGGTAATGGCGATTGCCTGTTCGAGGTCCGGTGTGCCAGAAGCGCCGGTCACGCCCCAGGCGGAGGTTGCGGTGCGCAAGACATCCATGGGCTCGGCGTTGCGCGGTAAGAGCCGGATGATCGGCATCACAGCCTCTGGGAGAGTGCGTTCAGCCGCGAGCCTGTTGTGAAGGTGCGCCAGTTCCGTCCGGTTGGGGAGGTTTCCAAACCATAAGAGATGTATGATCTCTTCAAAGGTTGCATTGCGCGCCAGGTCATGAATGTTATATCCTCGGTAGATAAGACGCCCTATCGTGCCCTCTACCTTACTAATGGAAGTGCTAGCGGCCACGATTCCCTCCAGACCCCCCTTGTTAGGACGAGCTACTACTGCTGGAAGGGTATCCATAGAGGTTTTTTCAGCATCACTCTGCTTCGTTGACATAATGTAATCTGCTCCTTTGCTGTTGCAGTGTATAGGTATTCTTTCGGGTAGCACTACGTGCGAAAAAAACCTGGCCCAAATATGTTGTACCACGGAATACCAATAAAAGTCAATGAAACTCGATATGGCTAGATGCTACTTGATTTATCTTGATTAAAGTGAGATGATAGAGGCATATTTTGAGATGGAAGGGTATATTATTAAGAGGAGTCGGCGTTCTTTCTTGTCGCGATTGACAAACGAGCCTTTTATGATGTAAAAAAAGCCCATATGTTCAGAACGGAAGGAGGGACCTGCAATGATCGAGTTGAATGGGGAAAACTACCTGGACGGTCACGAAGCCTCGCACCTGCTAGGAGTGAAACTATCGACGCTCTACACGTATGTGAGTCGAGGAGTTTTGAGGAGCTACAAACAAGGGATCAAGCGGAAGCGTCTATACAAACAGATTGAGCTTGAGGCTTTGTTGCAGTTGCGCCCCAGCAACGAAGTGACATCTTCCTCCTTAGAAGAAGATGTGCAGCGCGAACCAGGGCTACCGTATGCCGAAGATTGGATAGCAAACGCCTGAGAGGCAGGCAGTATCCGGGTGGCGGATGTTATTTTATTGTGTGTAGTATGCTCGCACTGAGAGTGTGAGAGGGAGTGGCCCATGTGGCAGGAATATTGCCACATGGGCCACTCCCTGTTAAATGGCGGCCCTGCAAGTTATGTCCAACAAAATGTATTTACGTTTAATCGGTAGGTGCTAGCACAATCTCGTTTTCAGAAATCTTGTACGCCTCGACATTTGAGATGTCGGCGTGCGACAGCTCCTTGAGTCCCAGTACCGATGCGAACGAGATGGCCGCGAGGATGACCATGTAGACCGCCACCGCTTGCCACGAGCCGGCGCCTATATTGACCACAACGTTGCTCAGACCCAGGGCGGATAGGCTCGTCTTCCCGCTAAGTAGTAGCAGGGCGATGATAGGGGCCAGGCCGCCCGCGAAGGGAGCAGCAAGTTGATAACCAAGCGACGCGCCGCTGTACCGAGAGCGTGTCCCGAAGCGCTCGGCGATCAACGCGGCCTGCGGGCCATAGACCCAGGCGTGGAAGAAGGCGAGCGAGAGGACAACTGCCAGGATAAAGACGCCGCCTACCTTGCTGTTCATAAGCAGGAAGTACGGGAAGGCGAAGGCCGCCATAAGAACGCAGCCTAGCAGGTACCATCTGCGCCTGCCAACCCGATCGGACAGGTAGCCGAAGAGAGGGATAGTGAAGAGTTCCACGACCGCCGCGATAGTGATGGCATTCAGGACCAGCGTTCTACTCAATAGTAGCTTGTCTACGCCGTAAGTGATTACAAAAGTGCTGAAGAGATAGAACGGAGCCTGCTCGACGAAGCGTGCGCCCGCGCTGAGGAGAATCTCAGGCGTGCTATGCCGGAATGCCTCGATGATTGGTGCGGAGGCTTCCCGATTTTGCTCCTTGACCCGCAGAAAGAGCGGCGTCTCCAGAATGCTCAGGCGAATATACAGGCCAATGATGACCAGCAGCGCGCTGAGGAAGAACGGGATGCGCCATGCCCAGACAAGGAAGCCTGGACCCGAGGCGGCCTGAACGATATTGACCACAATCGTTGAGAGAACGAGTCCGATCGGAACGCCCATTTGCGGCCAACTGGCCCAGAAGCCGCGATTGCGCCTGTGGCCGTACTCCAGGGCCAGCAAGACCGAGCCGCCCCATTCGCCGCCTACGCCCAGTCCCTGACCAAGGCGCAACAACACCAGGATAATGGGAGCGGCGATGCCGATGGCTGTGTAGCCGGGCAGGAAGCCGATAATCAACGTCGAGAGGCCCATGAGCAGGAGCGTTGCAATGAGCGTAGATTTGCGCCCGATGCGATCGCCAAGATGTCCGAAGATTGCGCCGCCGAAGGGGCGGGCGATAAAGCCGACAAGAAAGGTGAACAATGACAGAATCGTACCTACGACAACATTTGACTCGGGGAAAAAGACCTTTGGGAAGACCAGGGTCGCCATTGTACCGTAGAGAAAAAAGTCGTACCACTCGATGGCGGTGCCGATAGTACTTGAGAAGATGACCGGTGTCATTTTTTGCGCCGAGATGTTGTTATCAGTCGCCATGATTTCCTCCAGTACCAACAGGGTACCTCTGCTACCGTGCTACGAAACGACGGAGTCCGGGCGGGGAACATTCTAGATAAACTGTCCGGGGCGTAAGCGCGCAGGTTGCGTTTGCTTCCTCTATGCCTCCTTTCTCACGATTGGGAACGCGTAGCCCCTTTACCGGGCCGATATGTGTATAGTATAAACGAACTATTATGAGGAAGTATAGATGATAGAAATAAAAATCATGTAAATAAAGCACTCATGAATCTTCTTCTTTGCCAAGATTGACGGCTTCCATCTCGAATAAGATGTTCAGAAGTGCTTCGATAGCCTTCGTGCGCTCACGGAAGTACTGCCGGGTGCTGCTAAATTGCAGGCGAGCGGATATCTGATCGTTCTTTAAGCGGAGCTTGAAGTAGCGGTAGTAAAGGATATTATATAGCCGCCATTCGGGCGCTGCATCCCGGCGTAAACCATTGCCGTGCATGCGCTCGAATGCCTCATTGAGAACTTCGCGTACGATCATTCCTCTTTCAACCGCGGATAATGTATTCTGTTGAAAGCGCATAGAGACAGTGCTCATATGGCGCAGTTCACTATCACCGAGGGCGCGAATGTCGTCTATCTTGTCCAGCACCTTTTCCAGTTCTTCTTTCGTCATATGGAAGAGATGCATCTTGAACGTATCGCGCACAAAGAGGCGGAACAGGGAGCTTTCGCTCAGTTCGGGCAGTGCGCGCTGCGGCATAGTGGCCATGCGGGCCTCGTGCTTTAACTGCTCTTGCTCTGTCGGAGAGAAGTTATTCCAGAAGTCATTGAAATGTGGCTCGAGTGCGCGATATGCCTGGTTTTTAATGCGTTTGCGATTGACCTCGGAGCTATCGTGCAGGCATTTCTCCTCGAAGAAGAAGTTGCAAACCTGCTGTATGAAGAAGGGATGGCGACCCGCCAGTTTGATGACCCAATCAACCTCCTCGGATGTGAATGGTAAGCCAGCCTTTTCAGAAGGCAGTAGGATCAGTTCGCGCGCCTCGTCCAGGTCAAGAGGGCCGACTTCGTGCACGGCAAATATATTGAAGAAAGGAGAATCCTCTACGCTACTATGACAGACCTTTTGCAAAGGGGCAATGGTAGCGGTTACGTACGATACGCGCAGTGCCTGTGAGCGCAAATACGAGAAGAAATCCAGATCAAAGCGATGGTTACGTGCAACGTTGTCGAAGGCATCCATCAATAGAACCGTATGAAACCCCTGCTCCTGAATCTCGGTCAGGAGAGCGCTGAATGCGTCCGCCCCCCCTTCTCCGGGTTCGTGATGCAGCTCTAAGTGTCCGTGTGCCTTTGCCACGATATGTTTGCTCACGGCTTCGAAGAAATCGTCGCCGCTTTTCTGACGGTATTCGCGCAGATCGAGCGGTACGAAGATATGCTTTTGCAATCTCGGGGCAAAATCGCCTTGAAACTCGTGGAGAGGCAGAACGCGCAGCAAAGATGACTTGCCGATGTGGCGCAGTCCTATCAAGGAGATGCATTGTTTGCTGACCAGCTCCGCATAAATACGCCTCAATAAGATCTGGTGCCCAAAGAACATGTTATAGTCGCGCAGCATGCTTGTATTGACATAGGGATTTTGCAGCATGTTTTTCATCGTCGATCTCCTATCAAAAATGGCCCCACTATAAAGAGGCATTCATCACTAGCATAATTCTGTTAGCATGACAGCTTATGCCGAAATTGTGCCACTTGTATATCATTGCTATAACATTGCCCAGATCATACGCCTCCTGTTGAGATAAGACACATCTATTCCTTATAGTATAAAATATAAGGCGTAAGAGATGCTAACATTCTAGATAAAAGGCACTTTAGCGGCAAAAAGTCTTTTTAAATTTCGGTGACATACTTTTGTCATGCGATGGCACACTTATGGCATTAAAATTAGAAACGTGACGCACTTGTTTGTCTACAGTGTCCAGGTTCTTTAAGAAGGGAATGTACGATGCCGATAACGCAAGCAACAAATACAAATCTGCAAAGTTCCCTGATGCGCGGGCTTGCTGTGATGACCGAGCTATGGAGCCTGAAGACAAAAAACTGGGTGACAGGTGTTTGTGTTGAGGACATCGATAGTGACGGCGATAAAGAGGTCATCGCAGGCACGCGCGACGGTCGTGTCTTTACTCTGACGCATCACGGCGATGTGCGCTGGCTACGTATTATCGGTCATAAAGACTGGGTCGGTGCCGTTGTTACTGTTCCCCAGGGCGAGAAAAGGAGTATTGAGGGCAAAGACTCCGGGGCGCGTATCATCGCTGGCACCCGCGATGGCCTGGTCTATGAACTCGATAAAGACGGCAAGACGCTGGCAAGGAATGGGGAGCGCTACAGCTTTGCTGCCGATAGCGGTAGGGCCGACGATACAGTGCACGAACCGGACGCGTACTGGTTTCGAAGCGAGCATGCGATCCGCCAGGTATTAGTCAATCCCTCCTGCCCAAACGAGGTCTTGATCAGCTCGGAAGATCGTTGCGTTTACCTTTTTGATGCTGAGAGCGGCGAGGTATGCTGGAAGTTTGCTACCAATGACTGGGTACGAGCGATCTTCCTGTGTGATATCAATGGCGATGGCGAGATGGAGACGCTGGTGGGATCGAAGGACAAATACCTGTATGTGCTCAACGGCGATGGCAAATGCATCGCATCGCAGCGCATGGAGTATTCGATCTATACCGTGTGTGCTGCGGATATCGACGATAATGGTCGGGTCGAGATTCTGGTAGGAATGGACAACAAGGAACTCGTCGCGCTGAACGACAAACTCGAGGTGCGCTGGCGGCAGCCCTTCGAAAATCGTCTACTCGCTTTGCAGGCGGTCAATCTGGAAGGGGGATGCAGAATTATCGCCGGTTCCGAGGATAAGCATATCTATTTTCTCGACGAGCGGGGGCGCATGATCTGGCGGCACTATCTGGACTCCCGCGTCTCGAGTATCTACGTCGACGACATCGATGGCGATAAGCAGACCGAAGTATTGGCCGGGTCGGAGGACAGGCTGCATGTCTTTCGCGTAAGCCTGGTCAACGATCTGATCAAAAAGATTCGCCGCAGCTACCAGACGCTGGGCAAACCATCGCCAGCCGCGCTGACGACCCTCTCTCAGGCTGAACGCAGGCTCCTACAGGATATCTTACGGGAGGAGGTCAAGGAGCACCTCACACGCAAGCAAGTGACCTTAAAGCATGTCGACATGCTTATGAACAATGGCGAATATCTCTCCGCCCTCTCGGACCTGCTGCGTTTGCAGCAGCAAAAAGTACAGGTGCTCTGGCGCAAGGACGACTGCGGGCATATCCGCAATCTCTGTTTCGGTGATATCTCAGGCGATCCGCGCCGCGAGGTTATCTGGGGGACCGACGAGGGTGATCTCTATGCCTCCACCAGTGGCGGGCGCACGCTCTGGAAGCTACCCCTGGGCGAGGAGATCCTTTCGGTGCAGACGGGCTATGTCGACCGCGGTCGCTGGGAAGATATTGTCGTCTCTTCGAGCGATCACCGTCTTTATATCATCAATGGCGCCGGGGGAACAAGGGGGCAGCTCAAGCCAGAACCTGCGGTCCGACGCTACTACATCGACGATTGGATGACCAGCTTGCATGTCTCGGCGGTCATCCGGCAGGGACCGGGCGAGATCATTACCGGCTCGGCTGATAAGCAGATCAAGATCTACGATCGTAGCAACCTTGATGTCCCTGTGACGACTATTTCCACTCTACAGGGCATTGAAACGCTCTACGCGCACCCACCAAAAGAAGGGGACTTTCCTGAGATCGTAGCGGGCGGGATCAACAACACAGTCTATGCCTATACGCGTGGTGGCAAGCTATTGTGGCAGTACACAACGCGTGATCGCGTGCGAGCGATATGTGTCAAAGATATCGACGGCGACGACCAGGTAGAGATCGTCATCGGCTCAGACGATCGCAATGTGCATGTCCTGGATAGCACGGGACAACTGAAGTGGCGCTACTACCTGCCGCACAGCGTCTTGAGTATCGACGCGATCGACGCCGATCACGATGGGAAGATCGAGCTCTTCCTGGGGTGCGCCGATGACTACCTGTACGTGCTCAATCGCGACGGCGAGTTCCTCTGGAAGTACCGTACGACCGACCGTATCCGCGTGGTGAAGGTTGAAGATATCGATGATGATGAGAATATCGAGATCGCGCTAGGAGCCGGCGATCAGTTAGAGGTCCTGCAGGTTGTCGATCAGCAGCAGGTGAGGCAGTGGATCGACCAATGTTGGAAGGCGCTGCAGCGTAACCAGCGGGAGCGAGAACTCATTCACACCTTGTTGGAGCAGACCGATGCCTACCTGCGCGCCTTCGCTTTGCGTAAGCTTGCTGAACTGCACGATCCGCATACGTTCGATCTCTTCGAAACCTATGCGAAAGATAGCGCGATCGAGGTGCGCAGGGAACTGATCCCCATTGTGATGAACGCATATTATAGCAATCAGCAGCAAGCGCGCCGTCTCCTCAACCAGTTCACGGCGGACCCGAACGAGGAGATGCGCCGGGTCTTCGTCGAGCAGATTCAGCGCCTCATCACCGACGATTGGGAGGTAGGCTTCGACTACCTGGAAGGGCTTGCCCAGAATAGCAATCGCTTCGTGCGGCGCACCGTCTTGCGCCAGTTGTATCACCTGATCGATCAGTCGAACGCACCCTATAACCAGAAGATTCTGCGCATGCTCCTCGCCGCCGTCCAGGACCGCGAATCAGATTGGATAAAGCAAGAGGCCGCGCGCACACTTGCCCACTTTCTCGACTCCCATCATGGTGACCTGCTCATCAACCTGTTTCGCTGTGTCAGTCAGGGGGTCAAGCCCGAGATCCTGCGCCACATCGTCACCAATGCGAAAACAGCGGTGGTGCGGCAGCTCTTTGACGCCTTCGTGCCGCTCGTTGACGGGCTAAATGATGTAAACGTGTTGGAGCGCATCGAGCACGCGGTGAATGCTCTGAAGGAGGTCAAATCGTTCAGGTATGGCAAAGATACCTGGCTCACCTACGATGAACTGCGTCGCCTCTTTCGCATCCGCACCCTGAGCGAGATCGCGGACTATCACTGCCGCCTCACTCCGAACGAGTTGACGCCCGAAAACCCCCATGCCCCGATCGTCTCGCGCATCTGCCAGCGCCTCGGTATGGTCACACGCCTGCTGCGTATCTACTTGAAGCGTGAGGGGCTGAACGATCGCCTCTCCAGTCTGCTGGATGTGAGCAGCACGATAGAGTCGCTGCATAAGTTCATTGAGCGCGAGTATGCCACCAATTTTCACGGCATCCCCACGTCGCGGCTTCCTGATCGGCGCGCCTTTGAGCTGTTGCTCAAGCGCTGGCGAGAGATCGTCTTTACCCAGCTCAGCGAACTACGTGGGCGGGCCGAGCTACAGATAGACCTGAAGACGCGTTGTGTGCCTCAAGAAGAGCAGGTCGGCATCTGGCTGAACGTTGTTAACGCGGGACGCAGTGCGGCCAGTAACGTCAAAGTCAGCCTTTTGCATAACGACGACTTCGACGTGGTGGGCAGAAACTCTTTCGAGACCGAGGCCATCTTTGCGCAGGAGGAGGTGCATGTAGAGTTCGTCATCAGGCCGCGCGCGCCTATGTACACCCTGGATCTGGACTTCGAGATTATCTATGACGACGCCGAGGCGCTCATGAAAAAGATTATGAAAAGTGATCAGCTCGAATTTCAATCTGTGCAGCGCGAGTTCACATTTATCCCCAATCCTTATTCGACGGGAACGCCTACCCATGACAGCAAAATGTTTTATGGTCGAGAAAAGGATATCGAATTCCTCAAAGACAATCTGGCACGGGCAGAGGCGCAGACGGTAATGGTTCTTTATGGGCAGAGGCGCACCGGTAAGACTACACTACTTTTACATCTCAAGGACAGCGCGTTCCTGGACCCGCATATCCCCATTATGGTTGATATGCAAAAAGAGGTATACCAGATCAGCGTCAACAAGTTTTTCCGCAGTCTGGCGTACTACATCTTCAAAGAGCTGAGCAAGCGGGGCATAACTATCGTCAGGCCGCAGTCAGTTGAATTCGACCACGATCCAATTTTCGCATTCAATGTATTTTTAGATGAGGTGGAGGAGCGCCTTGTCGACCGCAGAATTATCGTGCTGATCGACGAGTTCGAGGTGCTGGAGGCGCAGGTGAAAAAGGGGAAGTTGGAGCCTGAGCTGTTCGAGTACCTGCGTAGTATGATGCAGAACCGCAGATACATCAACTTTCTCCTTTCGGGGACGCACACCATTAAAGAGCTCACCGGGGGTTACTGGTCGGTCTTTTTTAATATCGCGCTCCACCATCGCCTCTCGCGCCTCAATCCCGAGAGCGCCATCGGCCTGATCGCTGGACCTGTGGCGGGCTGCCTGGAGTACGAGCCCTATGCCATCTATAAAATTCGCGACCTGACCGCCGATCAACCCTACCTGATCCATCTCATCTGCCGCTCGCTGGTCGATTACTGTAACGAGAAGCGCAAATCCTATGCCACCATCAATGATGTCAATACCGTACTGCACGAGGTGATGCAGACGGGGCGCTTCCACTTCGATTGGCTATGGGAGCAGTTATCAACGGAGGGGCGTATCCTGCTGTCCCTGCTGGCAGAGGGTGGTAGAGAGGAGGGACGCCCGCTCTCCCTACTAGAAATTGAGGAGATCTGCCGGCACTATCACATTACATTCAAGAAAGATCAAGTAGTAACAGCCCTGCGCGAGCTGACCGACGCCGACGCCATCGAGAAGATTGCCGACGACCCGCGCGAACAGACCGGCGTTCGTTACAAGATCTCCGTTGGCCTGATTCGCCAGTGGCTTCTGCAAGAAAAACCGTTGGACCTGGCCCTGCAGGAACAGACCGTGGCGAATAACAGTTAGTGGCCATTTCGATCTATATGTTTCGACTTCTATAATAGTAGGGATGGGGCTTGCCCCCATCCGGTTCCCCAGAACACGGCCTCCGAGCCTGATCGCGCTTGCCGAACCGGATGGGGGCAAGCCCCATAGGCGCGAACTTAAGCACCTGAACAATTGAACAAGAGATTGGAATCATCAAGAACCTCCTTGCATTGCTGAGACAACCAGGAGAGGATGTGGTGTCTCTGATGAGGACGCTTGCGGGGACTGCTGCGGCAAAAGCGTCGCCGATGGGGGATGCACACCTCAAGCCGCGAGGGGGTCCAGTATCCCTGGACGGCCACGCGCAGGGTCTGCATTCCCATGGCAGCCAGGTGCCACTCGCTGATGGCACCTTGCACCTCCTGCCTCTCGACGTGGGTTTCTGGCCCCTCGCTGTGCTCTTGCTCCTGGGCAACAGCGGCCTCTCCGGTCAGAAACGCGTTGGGCTCCACGGACTCAGAGAGCGTATCGAGAAGCGCCCGGCAAGCCGTGACCTGGTGTTCTTGCAGACACCAGGACACCAGGCAAGCCAGGATGGTCACCTCATTGGTTTGGGTCGTCTGAGCACGCAATTGATTGAGATGCAGGATCTGTTTCATCCGTTTGAAAAGCAACTCGATCTGCCAGCGAGCCTGGTAGAGCCGCAGGACCTCGGCGTCGGACCAGACTCCTTGAGGCACCGTGCTGATGAGCAAGATCCACCCGGTCAGAAACAGCGTCTCTTCCTTGAGATGGCGTTGCTTTTTGCTCGCTTTGCGCAACTTGGCCTCCAGGAGACGGTGGGCATCGCCGGGCGCTAAGGACTTAGCAATCAGACGAGCGGCATAGCGGGTGCCTCGATACTCAAAGCTGACCGGTTTGCCATGGGTTCCCTGCCCCTTCTCTTTGAGCCAGGCCACCACATCCAGTGGGTTGCCTTTCTCATCAAGCAGGGGAAAGGTGCTTGGGCAAATGCGCACAATGGCGTAGGCTCCCTGCTTGAACGCGTAGCTCACGCAGACCCGATAGCCGTAGCCTCCATCTCCAACCGCCACGTCCCCAGCCTGCAAGCCAAAGCGCGAAAAGGACTCGGCTCCGTGGCAATCGGAAAGCGAGACCTGGGCAAACCGTCCGGAGAGCAGATCATAGGCCACATGCACCCGATAGTCATCGCCACTGCCCCCAGGCTCTTTGAGGCGCGTGGTATCGATCAGGTGGATGCTTCGGATCTGGGCACTGACCGGAACAATTGCCCCTGCTGGCTGGCTCGGGGTCAAGAGTTCTTGCAGTATCCACCACAGCCAGGCGTGGCAGTGCCTGATGCGTTTGCGCCAGGCGGTGTCCGAGAGATTGGGCAGCCCGATGAGAACGGCCCAGCACGCCAGGTGGCGAAAGGAGAAGCCACAGAGCACATAGGCGAGAACCGCTCGCAAAAGCTGCGACGGTCCTTGCACTTCACGATCTCGTACGTAGGCTTCCAACTGGTAGGCTTGTCCTTCCCAATCATCGGGAAGCTGAGAGAGCACCCCTTCTTTCCACCCCTCTTCATTGAGGGCTTGCAGTTGCTCACTCACAACCGGAGAGGTATGATAACGATGATGTGACATGGCATCCTCCTGGCAAAGTAGTCAAAGCGTTTTTTCTTACTTTACCACCGATGCCTGTCCGATCTCTTTTTTCAATTGTTCAGGTGCTTAAGTTCGCGCCTATGGGGGCAAGCCCCTTCCCTACTAGAAGGGGACACCTGAAGAGTTACAAGGACCATTAAATAGCTGGTACGCGAGAAAACCGAAGCTCTGGTAATCTCGCGCTACCTATTTATATTCTAAAACTTGTTACGATACCTCGATATCCGCAACGGAGTCGCGTATCCACGTCGGGCGATAGGGGAAGCGCTCCACCTGGTCGCGCGAGGTGACGCCGGTCAGCACCAGGATAGTGCGCAGGCCACTCTCGGTGCCGGCGACGATATCGGTGTTCATAGTATCGCCAATCATCGCAGAATCCTCGGAGTGCGCGCCCAGCGTGCGCAGGGCCATGCGCATCATCAGTGGGTTCGGTTTGCCAACGAAATAGGGTTTGACGCCTGTTGCTGTGCTGATCAACGCAGCTACGGCGCCGGTCGCGGGGACGATGCCGCCCTCGCCGGGACCCGCCACGTCTGGATTGGTAGCGATCAGGCGCGCGCCATCCAATATGAAGCGGATGGCGCGGGTGATGCGTTCGAAGCTATATGTTGTCGTCTCGCCCAGCACGACGTACTCAGGCTCCTGGTCGGTCAGGACATAGCCGATACCGTGTAGAGCAGTCGTCAGGCCGGACTCCCCAATCACGTAGGCGCTTCCGCCGGGCCGTTGATTGTGAAGAAACTGCGCAGTTGCCAACGCAGAGGTGAAGATGGCGTCGGGCGGGAGATCCAGTCCCAGGTAGTTCAAGCGCATCTGGAGGTCGCGCGGTGTGTACTGCGAATTATTCGTGAAGATCAAGAAAGGAATATTATGAATGCGCAAGCGCTGTATGAACTCTATCGCACCAGGAATAAGGGTTGAGCCACGCACGAGAACCCCGTCCATATCAATCAGGTAGTTGTTAATGCCTTCCATTGATAACCTCCATTCGTGAGATTCACAGAGGCGCACCAGCGTACGCTGTCAAAAGTGTAACACAAAGAAGTTGTAGAATACCAATGAGCGAGCCCTCCCCTCAGGGCTACACAAACAACGGTTCTACACCCAGTCGCGCGACCAATCCCTGCATCTCCTCGTCGGAGGGGGCTGACTCGAAGCGGCTGGCGGCATCGAGCACCTTTGGGAGCAGTTTGATGTCTCCGACGGTGTTGAGGAAGATGCCTGGGCGACCGAGTACCCAGTGGACCGCCAGGTCGATATCTTTCTGCTCCTCCAATGGCTCGTACCACGTGGTGTGTGTATGTTCGCGTCCCATCCAGGGCTTGTAGGCGATCGACTTGATTGTCTGTACAGCGGCGTTGCGCTGCTGGCAGGTGGCGACGAGGGCATTGAAGTTTTCGGCGTAGTAGGGGTTCTGCAGCGTGATGTAGTTGTAGGGGAGCAGGACCGAGTCGAAGTCGAAGCGTTCGAGGCTGCGCCTGTGCGTGGCGGCGATCTGCAGGCCGTGCCCCGTCACACCGATGCCGCGTATCAGGCCCTGCTGCTTCGCCTCGATGGCCGCTTCGATCACGCCGCCGGGACTGAGCGCCTGGTCCCACTCGATGGGGTCGGCGAGATTGTGCAGTTGCCACAGATCGACGTAATCGATTCCCATGCGCTCCAACGAACGGTGCAACTCCTCTTTCGCCGCTTGAGCCTTACGCTCGTCGGTCTTGGTGGCGACAAAGAAGTCTGCGCGGTGCTGCTTCAACCACGGCGCGATACGCAGCTCGGCGTCGCCATAGCTTGCGGCAACGTCGATATGGTTGACGCCGTACTGGAGTAGCACTTCTAACGTGCGGTCTGCGTCCGCCTGCGACACCGCGCCAAGGGAGGCGGCGCCGAATAGCGTACGCGTGCTTACATGGCCGCTACGGCCAAAGGGTAGAGTTGGGATAGCCATCTTGTTCCTCCTGAAAATAATGCTATTCTCATGATTCTGATAATAGAGATTATATACCATCACCGTATTGGATAGATAGATGTAAGAATATAACAAATAATAGATATAAATGTACTAATTGTGTACCTTTCTATACTGGTGAGTAGTATGGATGCTTAGTCATGCAGGGACGAAGAACTTTTGGGAAAGAAAGGTAATAGAATGAAAGGCAGTAGAATGAAACGTCTGGCAATTGCAGCGACGACAAATCTCGTCCTGTTTGCACTTGTGACGATGTATCTTGCTCCGGCGCATGCCCAGAGATGGCATCCGGCAGGAAGCACTGGCCAATCCTCATCGCAGATGCATGCCCCAAAGCGGCACCCGGCGGGTAGGGTTGCTCCATCTTCACTATCTTCACCGTGGACGAATCAGGATATCGGCAGTGTAGGAGTAGTGGGTTCAGCATCGCAGAATGGCGATTCCTTTACTGTTCAAGGCTCGGGGACCGATATCTGGGGTACGTCCGATCAATTTCAGTATGTTTATCAGCCTTTGCAGGGGGATGGAGAGTTATTTACACGCGTTGATAGCGAGAACGGTAACAATGGGTGGGCAAAAGCGGGAATCATGATTCGCGAAACGTTAGATGGGAACGCCGCTTATGCGTTCGTCATGTTAACTCCTGCTCATGGCCTCGCGTTTCAGTGGCGTACGGGGACAGGATCATTCAGTACCAACGTGGCTGGAGCTCAGGTCAATATTCCCTACTGGCTTGAGCTTGTACGCCTGGGAAACGTCTTTACAGGCTATGCGTCGAGCGATGGGTTGACCTGGACGCAGGTTGGCACAATCACTATCGCCATGAATACGAATGCCTACATTGGGCTGGCAGTGACGGCACATGACAATACTGCCACCAACCAGGCTGTTTTTTCAGGCGTTGGCCCATCATCTAATCCTTTGGCGCCTCCTCTCGCGCCGTCTGTGAATCTGGCGCTCAATGCACCGGCGCAGGCGTCTTCATATATTCCTGGTCATGGGCCGGCGAGCGCTTTCGATGGTGATAACACGACGTATTGGTCAAATGCAGCCAATGACGTGCACCCGTGGATCGAGACCGACCTGGGCCTGGGGTACTTTGTTAACGAAGTGGATCTGCAATGGTTGGATAGTAATACGAGGACCTTCCGACTTGATGGATCGACCGATGGGAAGACGTGGACTACTATTGACAGCGGCGTTACAGATGATACGAACGCGACAAATGATTTTAAGCTAGATCCAGCGGCCTTTGCTCGTTACATTCGTGTTGTTTTTCCGACAAACGCAGCTTCTGCCTATCAACTTGCCGAGTTCATTGTGTATGGTGGTATTAATGTACCTCTGGGGCCACAGGGGCCGCAAGGAGCCACAGGAGCTACTGGACCAGCAGGGGCCACAGGGGCCACCGGAGCTACCGGACCAGCAGGAGCTACCGGACCAGCAGGACCCACAGGGGCAACCGGAACTACTGGACCGGCAGGACCCACAGGTCCAAAGGGAGATACAGGAGCTACTGGACCGGCAGGACCCACAGGGGCAACCGGAGCTACTGGACCGGCAGGACCAACCGGACCGACAGGAGATACTGGTCCAACAGGAGATACTGGGCCAGCGGGACCGACAGGAGATACCGGACCGGCGGGACCACAGGGACCAGCGGGACCACGAGACACCGATGTAGCTCTATCGGCGTATACTACCGCAACCTCGTCTATAGTTGGGGATCCTCCGTCGAATGCTGTGGATGGAAATTATAGTACCCCATGGGAAAATGTATCTACCGATACCGCTCCCACTATTACACTGCGACTGTCGGCAACGGCGAATGAGGCTCCGCAGATTCATAGGGTGATACTCTACTGGGGATTGCTGGCCCCTACTTTCCATCTGGAGACATGTTCAGATGATGCGACCAACAATTATTACTGTGACCCCGCCAGTGGTCAACAGCAGGCAGACTGGGATTCGATTCCTGATACCAATTACAGTAACAGTATCAGTCCATCTCTGATCTCCATCATTGAGTTTCAACCGATAACTGCGCAATACATCCGTCTGGTGGGTGTAAATCCACTTACAGTTGGCGGTATTACTGAGACCGGTACCTCTTACGTCCTTGATGAGTTCTATGTCTATGGTAGTGTACTACCACCCACATCCTCATCTCTTTGTAAGAGTGCCACGAAGGGGGCAGTTAAAGGGTTAGTTTCCAAGAACTGCTAGTAGCAGGCGCCTCTTATGCAGTGTTATGGCTCGTCTAATACTGTATGAGATGGCAACTACCCATAGATGTGAAGGATCACCTGGCCAGTCCAGGTGGCGATAGTAACATCGCGCTATGAGATGCTAGAGGGGAAGCCCTCTAGCATCTTTTTCGTAGGGGCCTGCCTTGCGCGGGCCCTGGGACCCCCTCCTCCAGGGCGTGTTACCAGGGCATATTACCAGGGCGAGAAGGGCCCGCGCAAGGCAGGCCCCTACGAATCGTCCCCTTGTACTTTGATGGACTGAACATTATACTTTCAGTACGAGCGATACAAAGGTGTATCCACCTTCACTGTCCATCTCCTGTTCGTAAGCTTGTATATTGTTTCCCTTTCAACGCAGAAGGAAAGGAGTATCCCTTGCCCGAACATGAAGAGCCTCGTATTACCTCTGAACAGGTTCTTGCCGTGCTACAAGCCTGCTACGACCCATGCTGCAAAGAGCGTGGCGTCAGTGTCGTTGAGCTAGGGCTTATCCAGGGCGTCACAGTAGCCGAAAACGGACATGATGTGCGCGTTGAACTGCTGCTGACCTCCGGCTGGTGCCCCTTCTCGACCCATCTCTTGCAGATGATCGACCAGAACGTGGGCGCCATCGAGGGCGTTGGCGCGGTCGACACCGAGATCGTCTGGAACACCGTCTGGACGCCTGAACGCATGACCGCCAGCGCGCGCGAGAAACTGACCCTACCAATGGCACAGTTGCTGCCATTGCGACAACGTCGTCTTGAGCAAGAGGCGCAGAGAGCGTGCGCCTCGGCGCCTATTTCGCAAGAGGAGATCAGCCATGTTAGACAATGACGCCTTCGTTTTTGACTGTGTTTGCCATCTCTTCAACTTCGATATGAACAACGCCTACGGCAAGCCGGGCCAGATGTTCATCAATCACCTCTACGCCTTCCACCAGGTGCTCACTCCCCCGAGCGAACGTCTCCTGAAGCCGGAAGAGTTCCTGCGCGAATGGCAGATCGACGAGATCGCCCAGATGGTCTTCGAGGAGTCGGGAACGGATATGATTGTGGCACAGCCCCTGCCCCTCACCGACCTCTTCTACGACGGTCTGTCGCAGTGGGAGAAGTGCGCGACGATGGCGCAGAGATATCCCGAGCGGGCCATCTTCTGGGGCTCCATCAATCCACTGGAGGGAAGGAAGGCGCTGGATCTGATGGAGCGGCAGGTCAAGGAGTATGGCGCAAAGGCGTTCAAGCTCTACAACGTGCGTTATGATTACGGCGAGCCCTTCCCCTGGCGCATGGACGATCGCCGTGTCGCCTTTCCCGTCTTTGAAAAGGCGCTCGAACTGGGCGTGAAGACCATCGGCGTGCATAAGGGCGTCCCGCTCGGTCCCCAGCCAATCGAACATACGCAGGCCTGGGATATGGATGGGGCCGCCGCCAACTTCCCTGACATAAATTTCGTCATCTTCCACGTCGGCCTGCCCTTTATAGACGAGATCTGCTGGCAACTGGTGCGCTACCCCAACCTGTACGCCTCAATCGCCGCCACGCTCAACTTCATCGTGCGTGCGCCGCGCTCGTTCGCCGAAAATCTGGGGAAGCTGCTCTTCTGGTGCGGCGAAGATAAGATCCTCTACGGAGGTGAGACGCCGATCTGGCACCCGCGCTGGGCCCTCGATGCGTTCTGGAAGTTCGAGCTGCCCGAAGATCTGGTGACGGGCTACGGCTATCCTCAACTGACGACGCAGGCCAAAAAGAAGATCCTCGGTGGCAACCTGGCGCGCCTGATGGATATCGATGTGGAACAGAAGGTCGCGGCGCTACGGAAGTAGTGCTGTATATTGCGCCACCTGATCCAGGTTCAGGTGGCGCTTTTCTCCTGGCACTTTTATCCTCAAGCACGCCGTCTTCAATAATGACCAACCTTTTTTCAGGCAGTGTTTTCGATACTAGAAAACTTGACAGCAAGTGACTCAAGTCTTATAATGTAGTACCAATAAAGCTTGCATTGAAGCACCATTTTGCAGATAGATAATTGCCTTTAATTAATAAGGAGATAGTACCGTGATGGAAGAGCCTCAGGATATGCCAGAGAACTCAGAGACGATAGCGAACGAACAGCAGCCGGTCGAGATAGTCGAGTCCGACAACCAGAGCGCCGCCGATGCTGCCCGTATCGCCGACCTGGAGACGCAGCTTAAGCAGGCGCGCCAGGAAGCGGTGGATAACTGGAACAAGTATCTGCGCGAGCGGGCCGATGTCGACAATATTCGCAAGCGCCAGGAACGCGTGACCGCAGATCGCGTGCAGCAGCAGAAGAAGGCGCTCTTCAATAAATTGCTCGATGTCGTCGACAATGTGGAGCGAGCACTGGCCTATCAAGATACACTCGATCGACAGCAGTTGCAGCAGACACTGCGCATGTTTCACTGGCAGATGAACGAGGTGATGCGTAGCGAGGGCATCAACGCAGTGCCAACGGTCGGAGAGCCGTTCAATCCCTACCTGCACGAGGCGATCGAAGTCGTCGAGAACAGCGATCAGCCGGAAGGCACCATCGTCGAAGAGGCCCGCAAGGGGTATACACTTGGTGACGAGACGCTGCGTCCAGCCCGCGTCAAGGTCAGCATGGGCAATAAGTAAGCATCGAGGGGACTCGCGCCGTCAGACACGAGTCTTACTAGTAACAGAAGAAGAAGGCTGGGACATGGACTATAAAGATTACTATAAAATACTCGGCGTTGCCCGTGGGGCGAGCGCGGACGATATTAAGAAGGCCTTTCGCAAGCTTGCTCGTAAATATCATCCCGACGTAAATCCCGGCGATAAGAAATCGGAAGAGAAGTTCAAGGAGATCAACGAGGCATACGAGGTGCTCTCCGATCCCGACAAGCGGAAGAAGTACGACACGCTCGGTCCCAACTGGCAGGAGCAGTTCGGCCCCAGCTTTTCTAGTTCGCGCCGGAGCAGTTCCGCATATGGCGGTCGGGGCGTCCCCTTCGAATTCGATCCCAGCAGTCCCGGCTTCTCCGACTTCTTCGAGGCGCTGTTCGGACGCAGCGGGCAGACGGGTCCACGCAGCTCGCGCAATGGTTCCGATATACGCAGGCGCACAGGAGATAATATCGAGCAGCCAGTCGAGGTCACTTTGCAAGAGGCGTATCTCGGTGCCTCGCGCACCTTCAATATCCAGTCGACCGAGGTCTGCCCGACCTGTAAAGGAACCGGCGAGGTGAGCGGCAAACTGTGTCCTACCTGCAGTGGACAGGGTGTGATGCCGCGCAACAAGCGTATCCAGGTGAAGATTCCGGCGGGCGTAGATAACGGCTCGAAGATCCGCGTGGCGGGCGAGGGGCAGCCGGGGATTGGTGGTGGAGCGCGCGGCGACCTCTTCCTGGTCATCAGCGTTAAGCCCGATGTCGCGTTCGAGCGCAAGGGTGATGATCTCTACGTGGATGTCGATGTCGAGCTGGTCAAGGCGATGCTCGGTGGAGAGGTGCCAGTGCCGGTGCCGGATGGGCGCAGGCTTATTCTGACCATACCCCCAGAGACGCAGAATAACCGCTCGTTCCGCCTGGCAGGCAAAGGTATGCCACATCTGCGCGGCGATGGGAACGGCAATCTCTACGCGCGCGTCAAAGTCATACTGCCTATGCGTCTCTCCTCGGAGGAGCGCGAACTCTTCGAGAAGCTAGCGCGTGGCCGGGGCGTCGAGGTACACTCGTAACCGCGCGAAAGGAGGGTACTCTCATGACTGAGAGGAGTGATGGCGCCTGGTACATTATCAGTGTGGCGGCACAGAAGGCTGAGGTACACGAGCAGACGCTGCGCCATTACGAACGCTTAGGATTGATCTCGCCAGCGCGCAAAGGAGATAGTCCCCATAGCCCGCGCCTCTATTCGGACCGCGACATCGAACGCGTCGTACATATTCGCAGCCTGATGCGCGACCTGGGCGTCAATCTCGCTGGCGTCGAGGCCATTCTGCATATGAAGGACCGTATGGAGCAGTTGCAGGTAAACCTGGAGCTGGAGATGACGCAGTTGCGCGATCAGCACGCCGCCGAGACGCGCCGCCTGAAGGAGATCATTGAGCGTCTGCAGCGTGGTTCCTCGTAACGCCCCCTTATAGCATGTATTGGCTCTACAAATGCGGCAAAGTCGCCGGGATCAGGTGATACTGCATCTCGCCGGTTAACATACGATCACCTGCTCAGTCCTGGGGAGGAACCGCCGGCATCAGACCGTTCTGCATCTTGAGTGCGATAATGCGTGTCGCCGCTTCGTCGACGCGCGCCTTAGAAAGCGTGCCATTCTGTAAGGCCGCTTTGAGACCATTAAGCATATCGATCATCTGACCGGCTCCTGTAGGACCGAGCAACATATCGTTGCCGGCGTTCAAGGCCATGACCGCTGCCTGTGGCATGCTGATCTGCTGACCGTTGATCTCGACGCCCTTCATGTAGAGCGCATCGGTCAGGACCACGCCGTCGTAGCCAAACTGTTTGCGCAGGATGTCGGTCATAAATATATGCGAAAGTTCAGCCGGATACGTCGGATCGATCGCGGGCATCAATACGTCGGTAGGCATGATCATACCAGGATCTTCCAGTTTGTCCGGCGCTTGAATAAAGTGCTTGAACGGGACGAGTTCGGTAGAATATATCTGGGCCTTTGTGCGGTTGACGACAGGGAGGCCGAAGTGGGCGTCGATACTGGCGTCACCCAGGCCAGGAAAGTGCTTGATGCACGCCAGTACACCGTCGCCCTGCATCGCCTTCATATAAGGACCGGCGTACTGAATAACCGAGTTGGTGGTATAACCAAAGGTGCGCGTCACCTGATCGGGCGCGTTCGGTACCAGCGCCACATCCACGTCGGGGGCCAGGTTGACATTAATGCCCAGCGCCTTCAGATCGTGTGCAACCAGGTGTCCCTGGGCCGCAGCGTAAGCGGTGCTGCCCGATTGATAGATTGAGAGCGCCGAGGGACGCGGCGGGTAGATATTCAGCAGCCTGTGTACGATGCCGCCCTCTTCATCAGTAGAGATGAGCAGGGGGAGCGTCGCGTTTTTCTGCATCAGAGCGATATCGTGCCGCGTCTGACTGGCGGTCAGCATCTGGAACTCATACATAATGACGCCACCGGCGTGGAGCTGGTTGACCATCATATTCAGGTCGCCCGAGTAGCTGGTATCGCCATACTCGACCATAATAAGCTGACCCAACTCCTCGTCCAGCGTCATGCGCGAGACATAGAGGCTTGCCAGTTGCTTGTACTTCATATGGGTGACGAGGTGCCTGAGACTGTCGATTTGCTGTGTGTTGAGCGGCTGCTGCACGAAAGGTCCAGCATTCGCCTCGCTGGTAGCGACGGGCGCAGCAGGTACAATAGCGGGACTGTTCAGTAAACGCAGTCCGAAAACGCTACCCAGCGTAACGAGGAGGGCAATGAGCAGCAATGTGATCGGCACGCGGATACCACCACCGCGCCGTCGACGTGGCTGTGGCGGTTTTGGCGGCTGTGAGGGTGTGGCGGGTACGCTCCCAGGTGCGGCAACAGGAGATGATGCCGCTTCTACCTGCTCGCTCGCTTGAGGGTGCGGCGGAACGGCGTGTCTGCGCTGGTTCTGATACTCCTGCGCAGGCATGGGGCGTGAAGGTGCCTGCCATTCTGCGGATGACGTGAAGGTCTGGTGTTCAGGAAAGGAGCGCTGTGTGGATGGTTCCCCCATGCGTGGAGATAGTGGAATATTGGGCCTCGTCGCCTTTGACACCTGTTCCTGCTTCGCCAAAAAGTAGGGCTTTCTGACATCGCTCTCTGGTCGTTTGTCAGATTGCTCGCTCATAGTCATGAGTATTCTCCATTAACAGTATCTTGCTTAATTCCAGTCTAAATAAGAAGTAGATAGAGAAATCGATATCTTGAATCGTTGAGCTCCTTACTTAGCCTGGCGGCACTACTTCTTCCCTCTTTGGGTAGTGCGGCTGTTTCTCTTGCGTGTGCGTGGGCGAGCCTGAACCTGAATGGTTGCTGACTCCTCCACAGATAGTAACGCATTGTTGTCCTCACCAGTTGCGGCGCTTCCTCCAGTTTCCCTTGCTTCTTCCTTTTCTACAAAATCAGGTGGGTCGTCCTGAATCTCCATCGTAGCAGGCTCGGACGGTTCAGGCGTCGCATCTGCTGTAAGATCGGGTGACTCGTCCTGAATGCTTGCCGTGGTTGTCTCAGGAGAATCGGGCGGCTCGTTCCGCGTCTCTGCTATGACAGGCTCGGACGGCTCAGGCGTCGCATCTGCTGTCTGCTCGTCTTCTACAGGAACGTATTGAGAGCCTACGGCGGGCTGCGTTGCGAAAAGCTCGGATATCGTCAACATCTCCTCTATATTTATTACTATATCCACTGCGGGCAACCCGGACGGCTCCTGAGGCATCTGCGGCGTCTGAGTAGCGACTGGTGGCTCTTCGGCTGCAGGCGTCGTTTCCATGATGGGAAGATCCTCCACCTGGGAAACGGAGATTGTCGATGACTTTTCCACGGTTAGAGGCCCAACAGAAGCCAGTTCTTCCATATTTATCGGTATGGTTGGCAGGGAGTATATATCTATATGCTCCCTCATGCCTGGCTGTTCGGTTTGTTTTGCGAGGGCCGGCGCTTTGAGCGTATCCTCCATCATATCCAACTCATCGTCTTCTCGTAAGGTCGTTGCGGGCGACTGTGCCACTGGAAGGACCGCCGTCTCAATCGGCGTCGACAGCGCCAGTGCCTCTACGGGAAAAGAGCCCTCTTCGGGTGTTTGCTCATCGTGCGCAAGCAGCGTATCGGGTGATAGCCTGGCTGCGCGCCGCCGGCGCGCCGCTGAAGCGCGCACATTTGGTACGACCGAGGCTGGCAAGAGCGAGTAGTCGAAGACAACCTTGACCGCGCGGCTCTGCGCCTTCTCTGCCGCCGTTGTGATGGCGGCCTGGTAGTTATTCAAAGGGAAGCGGTGGGTAATTAAATTCTCCGGATTGAGCAGTCCGCGCTTGATAAGTTCCGCCGCGACCTCGAACGTCGTGCGTTGTTCGCTGCTAGCGGGCGGCCAGGCTTCTACGCCGCTGCCCATCGAACCGATCAGGTTCACCTCGTGGTACCAGACGGGCGTGAGATCGATATGCATCATGTGCGGGCTCAATCCAACCAGCACGACCGTGGCCTGCGTGCGTGCCCAGCGCAGGGCGTGATGCAGGGTCTTCTGGCTCCCCACGGAATCGTAGATGACATCGTAGCCGCCGAGCAGCGTCCGATTGCCAGAGGCGCTTTGATAGAACTGCGCACCCGTAGCCCGCTGTATGCCGATGTAACTATCTTGCGGGTAGATGATATGCGCGGCGCCCAGGCGTGTAGCCTGCTCTACCTGGAAGGGGTGGCGCGCGAGCACACTGATCTCCGCCTGTGGAGCCAGGGCACGCACAGTCTGCAGCGTGAGCAGTCCGATTGTACCAGCGCCGACGATCAAGACGCGGTCGCCGGAGCGTGGAAGATGACGCAGCACGGCATGGACCGCGACCGAGGCGGGTTCGAGCAATACGGCCTGCTCGTCATTCATATCGGTGGGTATATGGAAGAGTTGCTGCTCGTGGAGCAGCATCTCCTCGCTCCAACCGCCGCCGATGGGATGTGGTGGCGGGAGATTTCCGCGTTCGCAGAGATTGTAGTGGCCCAGAGCGCACGAGCGGCAGAGCGGCTGCATCCCCGTCGAGAGGCAATTCGGACCATACTGGAGCGCCACGCGGTCGCCAACGTTAAGGAACTGGACATCGGCGCCCACCTCAAGGACCTCGCCTACGACCTCGTGACCGGGATAGGAGCGGCGCTGCTGCGGAATGGCAGCGGGCGCGATGCGTAGATCGCCGTCGACCTGTATCAAATGCAGGTCGCTGCCGCAGATACCCGCCAGGCGGGTGCGGACGCGCACCCAGGAGGTCGCGGGCAGCGCTTGACGTGGTATATTCTGTACCTGCAGAGGCGCGAAAGAGGAAAAGCAAGCTCCACGCCAAAAGCGCCTGAGCAATTGTGTCACCACCACCCGTTTCGGATCGAGGTCCAGCGTTGAAGTCCACATGGCTACATCTTACCTTCACTTCGGAAGACCGTGTGATCGTCTCTCCGACCACATACAAAAAAACCTGGCGCCCGTAAAGCGGCAAGGCCTGACATTTCGAAGGCAGTGTATCATGCTAGACCATGTGAGGTCAATGCGGATAGGAAAGATGACGGCGTTCAATCGATGCAAGGCAGGATGATCGTAAACTCCGTGCTCTTGCCGGGATCGCTCTGCGCGGAGATCGTGCCATTGTGAGCGCGTACAATCGCCGCCGCTATGGTCAATCCCAGTCCCGTGCCGACGACGGGTCCTCCATTAGCAGTGGTGGGAGGTTGATGTCCGCGGTAAAAAGAATCGAAGATGTGCCCCATATCCTCTTTCGAGATCCCCTCGCCATTATCGATCATGCGTATGACGACCTTCCTGTTGCCTTTATCGAGTTGCAGCGTAATAATGCCATCGGCGCCCGCGCGTCCGTGCTTGAGCGCGTTATCGAACAGCACAAAGAGGAGTTGTTTGAGTTGCTCTTTATCTCCCTGCAGGCCCAGGGATCCCTTCGAGGTCATTTTGAGCGTGATCGTGCGTCCATCCTTTGTCCGTTCCTTTGCCTGTTCAATCCCCTCTGTTGCAAGCTCAATCAGGTTGACGTACTGCATTTTGAGTTCCGCGTGCTCGCTATTGAGGCGCGAGAGGGTCAGGATATCGTTGATCAGGTAGGTCATGCGTTCGCTCTCGCTCTTCATGCGCTTCAGCACGCGCTGGGCTGTCTCTGGATCATCTTTGGCACCGCGCATGAGTACCTCGGTAAAGCCACGAATGGACGTGAGGGGCGTGCGGAGCTGATGCGAAGCATCCGAGAAGAAGCGCTGGAAACGCTGTTCGGAGGTACGCTGCAGCTCATCTGCGCGTTCGAGGCGCGTCACCATCTCATTGAGGCTACCGGCCAGGCGATCGATCTCATCTTGAGGTGGCAGACGTAGTGGAAGACGCTTACGCTGCTTGAGATCGCCGACAGCGATAGCCTGGGCCACGTCCGTCACGCGCCAGAGGGGACGCAGGAGCAGCGTAGTAAACAGCAGTGCCAGCAGTATGCCCAGGACGGTCACGCCGAGAGCAATAAACGCGATCGTGGGCGAGGACGCCTGCTTATAGGCAAACATCGACATAAGGATAACTGCCAGCGCCAGCACCAGGCTGTATGTAAACAGGAGCTGCACGCGCAGGCTGAAGAACGGTCGTAGCCAGGGAGGAGCGTCCCGGCTTGGTCCTCCTTCTTGCGCCATCGAGGGGTGCTCAAGTGGCTGGCCTGTGGAGGGATCTACCAGGCGGAGAGTGATGCGTGGAGCGTTCCCATTCCTGGGTATCTCCCTGGGTTCGGTTTCAAAAGGACGCATATCTCCTGCTTGCTCCTTTGCTCCTTAATACTTGTAACTCTGACATATCGATGAACTTTGCCACACAGATGAATCAGTGGCGTCTTTATAATTACTGGCCTTTCAATACATATCCCACACTGCGCACCGTCTGAATCAGGCGCGGCGTACTTGGCGAATCTTCGATTTTTTCGCGCAGGTAGCGGACATAGACCTCGATAATATTGGTCTCACCGAGAAAGTCGTAGCCCCAGACGCGATTGAGAATAGTCTGCCGATCGAGTACCTGGCGCGGGTGGCTCATAAAGAGATGTAAAAGATTGTACTCAGTGGCCGTCAACTCGATCAAGCGCCCGCCACGCGTCACCTCGCGCGTTGACGTATTCAAGCGCAGATCGCCGAACTGTAACACCTGTCCATTGGCCTCTCCATCGTCTGAGCCGGTCGCCGTAGCTTTTGCCCTATTCTGACGACGCAGGATAGCGCGGATGCGTTCGAGCAGCTCATCGAAATCGAACGGTTTCGTCAGGTAGTCGTCGGCGCCAGTCTTCAGACCGATGATGCGGTCCCTGACTTCATCTTTCGCCGTGAGCATCAATATAGGGACATCGCGCGTAGTCGGGTTTGAGCGTAGGCGGCGACACACCTCTAATCCATCAATGCCCGGCATCATCACATCGAGGATAATCAGGTCTGGATTGATACGCTGTGCCGCTGTTACTCCCAGTTCTCCATCTGATGCCGACTCCACCTGGAAGCCCTCGTAGCGCAGTCCCAGGCGAATAAATTCTATAATATTTTCCTCGTCATCGATGACGAGCACCTTCAAGAGTGGCTGTTTTTCCTGGTTGACTTGCCAGGAAGCGCCCTGTTGCATAGCTTCTCTCCCTTAGAACAGCGGATGATCATGGTGAAAATAGAAAAATATCTTCCAAATTCCTTCAGTTTGTTAACATCCATTATAGGTATCTCAATACCCTATCTGCAAGTGGGGCGGGTCATATCCTCAACCATTCTCAGCAGAAATTAATCTCTTCCTGTATCTGATCTTCCTGTATCTGATACGTAACAACCGCGTAATAAGCTTCGTTTTTCAGAGGATCGATGCCTCAGTGGCGGTCGTCGATCGAAGCATATCGACTGACCCATTGACAGAGGTTTATTGCTGATATATCCTAACATTAGTCGCATTATCCTTGAACGAGAGCGCAAAACGACTGACCCATCACGTTCAATCTTTGGAAAAGAGCGAGCGTGGAGACGCTGAAACGACCAAATGTAATGCCAGATGTAATGAAGAATAAGAGGAACAGTGGATTCTCACGGTACGCCCTGCGGAAAGGCTCCCAGCGATGAAGCTTACAATGAAAGGGGACTACGGCCTGCGAGCAATGCTTGACATGGCCGCTTATTATGGGCAGGGCCCAATTGAAAGTTCAGATATAGCGAGAAGGCAGTATATTCCCGAGCAGTATCTCGACCAGATCCTCATGGTACTCCGTAAAGAGGGCCTGGTGAAAAGTGTGCGCGGCCCAAAGGGCGGGCATATGTTAGCGAAGCATCCGGGCCAGATCACGATGGCCCAGGTGATGCAGGCGCTTGAAGGATACGTGCCACCGATGGAGTGTTTGCCGAATCCAGACTTTTGCAAGCTTTCCCCCGGCTGTGCGCTGCGCGAGGTCTGGCAGAAGATAGACGCTATGACGCAGCAGCTTCTCGCCTCTACGACGATAGAGGAGCTGGCACAGCGTCATAGGACCGAAGAGACCGAGACGATGTACTATATATAATGTGCGGATGGGTGTGGAGAGAACGTGACGAGTAGATAAAAGGGCGGTAGCATGTGGCTGAAGCAGTAGAGAAGCGCAAATTGATCGCCGTCGTGGAAGATGATCCAGACCTGGCTGAATTGTTTTACAACATTCTGGAGTACCTTGGTTCGTGGAGAATCAAGATATTCCCGGATGGGCAATCCGCTAAAGATCATTTGCCGGAAATGGGCGCACAGCTTATTTTACTAGATGTGGGATTGCCGAATCTAGATGGTGTGTCGCTCTATAAAATACTTCGCGGGCATAGCAACACGAGAAATATCCCCGTCGTTTTTATTACCGGGAGCTACGAATGGGAGCTGCACCGGATGGGGTTACAAACAGGACTTCTCCTACGCAAACCTTTCAATGTACATGAGCTGCTCAGTATTGTCAGGGCGTTGTTACCGGAGGAGCGGGAAGGCTAGCGAGATATGGCCCCATGGGCAAAAGATCTGACCGATTTAGTTGGTCGCACACCTCTCGTCGAGTTGAAGCGCTTCGCTGCTGGCGCGGAGGCAACCGTCCTGGCTAAACTGGAGATGTTCAGCCCCGGCGGCAGCTCGAAGGACCGTGTCGCCCTGCAAATGGTCTGCGAGGCCGAGTCCCAGGGCCTGCTGCGACCGGGCAGTACCATTACGGAACCAACCAGCGGCAATATGGGCATCTCGCTTGCCTGCATCGCCGCCGCGCGTGGATATCACTGCATCCTCACCATGCCCGATACGGTCAGCCTGGAGCGCCGCCTGCTCCTGCAAAGGTTCGGCGCGCAAGTGCTGCTGACGCCGGGCGGAAAGGGGATGCGCGGCGCCATCAACAAGGTCATCGAACTGCGCACAACGCTTCCACACGCCTGGTATCCACAGCAATTTTACAACCAGGCCAATCCTCGCGCCCATCGCGAGGGGACCGCCGTCGAGATCTGGGAGGAGACCGCTGGCGCGGTAGATATCGTTGTGATAGGGGTGGGCACCGGTGGTACGCTGACGGGCGTTGCCGAGGGACTGCGCGCCCACAATCCCGCGCTAGAGGTCATCGCCGTCGAGCCCGCCTCCTGCGCCCTGCTCTCCGGCGGGCGTCCAGGACCTCACCGCATCGAGGGGCTGGGGCCCGGCTTCTTGCCCGACACCTTGCGTGTTGACCTCATCGACCGGATCATCGCCGTCAGCGACTCCGACGCCGTAGCGACCGCTATCAGCGTCATGGAGAAAGAGGGGCTCTCGGTCGGCATCAGTAGCGGCGCGGTCGCCTGGGCCGCTCTGCAGGAGGCGCACAAAGAACAGAATCGCGGCAAGGTCATCGTCACTATCTTTCCGAGCGCCGCCGAGCGCTATCTACAGACCCTCCTTTTTGACGACCTCAGAAGCAGCAATCCTCATAAATAAGTCCGGCTTTGTAGCTCTTTTGCAGTGTCGAATCGTTAAAGAAGATAGCGAATGTGATAATCCGGAATGTCGCTGTTCCCTGATTACCTCTAGTGCAATTTCACTTGACCTCTTCGGGTTTCATCTGTATACTCTCCCTTGGGAGAGGCGGCAGGAGCCCGTACACCTTTACGACCCGCTTGAGGGTACTGAAACTAGAGGAGGATCGGCATTCTAATTTTGCCGAGAAGAGATAAGGTATGTTACCGCCTGTCCCAGGTACTCCAGGTACTCATCGCTTCTATCCGGAGCGTTCCGCGCGCGTCAGTATGCTCAGCGTTCTGATGCTTGCCAATCTGCTGGTGTGTGCGCTGCTCGCGCTGCTCCTCAGTAACATACTGTGGTCCAGCTATGTACATAACTTCACGCCCTATCTGAAGTGGCAGGACGCGCTGGTCGCCCTGCTCTGGTTCGTTGCGTTTATCGCGCTGGGTGGCTCAGTTTTCGTTCTACGCTTCCTCTACGCGCTGCATTGCGGTACTAAAAAAGGGATGCTGGTGCTGGAAAAGGGTGCAACCCTGATCGTGCGCGACCTCGCGGCTGAGAACCTGGCGAGTATCTTCTGGATGTTGCACAGCGCGTTCTGGTGCTTCGTCGCTGTGCTGACCGGGCTGCTACCGCTCATACTATTGGGTTGGACCACGCGCCTATCGCCGTTCGCGCTCGCCATCATCGCCACCGGAGTCGCGGGTGTGATAAGCCTGGGCGGCCTGATCGTCAGCGTCGTCGCCGGGATCTTTATCGTTTTTGGCTGTGTGGGCGTCGTCTCTTTCTGTCGCAGACTGGGTGGCGCGCAAGAGTACCCGTTAGCCAGTGGAGTGGTGCTCAGAATAGATAACTGTGTGCTTACTATCACCTGTTCGGGCATGTCAGAGTCAATGGTTGATCTGAAGCTACTGGCGGAAGACGATGCACGCCAGTTCTTTTCTCTCCTGCGCGAGTATTGGATAAGGGCTGGACACGCCTGGAACCCGGCGCTGGACAAGGAGATCGAGGATGCGCTTGACGAAGTGCGCGCCGTTTATACCAGAACCAGGCCGGCAACCATAAAAACGCAAGTTGTAGTGAAGTAGAGAAAATTGCCGCGCCAGTTGGAATAAAATGGGTGCCGGGTACGTTATATGTAGTGAAAGATTGACGTTTCTTTTGCCTGCCTGGTAGCCAGAAAATTTGTCGAAAAAAAGTGTTGACAAGTTTTCACAGAAGTTGTATACTTACCACTTGCCAGCGTATGTATACTAGTGATAGGGCGTTGTGGCGAATCCACAATGCAGAAAACGAGCAAGAGAAGAGGCAATTAACGACAGCGCAACACTCCCCGCAGGAGACTGCACACAGGATACTACATCAGTAATACACAAGAGGTTATTGCTATAGGCCACAAGAAATACTATCCTCGATCCGTTGTAGGGAGCTGTAAGGCGCAGAACACCACAATGACTTCGAGAAATGCGAGCGAACACTACACTATTCACCTTGTTCCTTTGTGAGCCAGGGGGGGAGTGTGGCTCTTTGTGTTGTTTGTGTTTGTCTCAATTTCGTTTCTTCTGCGAGGGGGACAGAGAGGTATGTTGCATACACGTGGGGCGAGTAAGCAGCTTTTTTATGTAAAGGAATAGGAGTAACCGCTTATTGCTTTTGCGAGCGGTTACTTTTCTTGTCATAGACCGTTTCACAACACAGGCATTATCAGGCATTATCAGGCATTTATCTAAAATTTTCCGTTTTCGTTTGCGTAGAGAGGCTCGATCTTCCGTGCCTCTCGCTTTCCTCTATGGGCGACTAGGTGAGAGGAGAACCCTAAATATGGCAGTAAATACCAGGGCTGTTGCGCTTCCGGAGCGCGTTTCGTTCGCGCGTATCCCGGACATTCGGCCTATGCCAGGTTTGATTCAGATTCAGCTTGACTCCTTTGAATGGTTTAAGAAAGAAGGTTTGCGCGAACTTTTTGAAGAAATTTCTCCTATTGAAGACTTTACCGGCAAAAATCTCAGCCTTGAATTTATAGTACCACCCGAACCCTTTGGAGTGCCGAAGTATTCGGAGGACGAGTGCCGCGAGCGCGATGCCACCTACAACGCTCCTCTGACGGTGAAGGCGCGTCTAATTAATAAAGAGACAGGCGAAATCATCGAGAAGGACATCTTCATGGGTGATTTCCCCTTGATGACGAAGGAAGGCACATTCATCATCAACGGTGCCGAGCGCGTCGTGGTAAGCCAGCTTGTGCGTTCGCCGGGCGTCTACTTTACCGTCGATGAAGATGCTTCGACCGGCAAAAAGCTCTATGCCGCCAAGTTGATTCCGGGTCGTGGCGCGTGGCTGGAATTCGAGACCAGTAACAAGAACCTGCTGACCGTCAAGATTGACCGCAAGCGTAAATTGCCGGTGACTACCTTGCTGCGCGCCATCGCGAGCCTCGCGAAGGAGCAGTGGCATTCCGAGGAGTTGGACCTCTCCACCGACCAGGGCATTCTGGACGCCTTTGCCGGTGTCGACAATGATCCCAACATTCGCTACATGCAAGCGACGCTGGATCGTGACCCGGTGAAGAAAGAGGAAGAGGCGCTGCTCGAGCTTTACAAGAAGCTGCGTCCTGGCGATCCTGCTACCCTGGACAACGCTCGCTCCCTGGTCAAGAATCTGTTCTTCAATGCGCGCCGCTACGATCTGGGGAATGTCGGTCGTTACAAGCTGAACAGGAAGCTGGATCTTGCTATTCCGCAGAACACGCGTATTCTCACCATGGATGATCTCGTCAATATCGTACGCCGTCTGATCACGTTGAACAATGGTCATGGGCGCAAGGATGATATCGACCACCTGGGGAACCGTCGTGTGCGCTGCGTCGGCGAATTGATTCAGGCCCAGTTCCGCGTTGGCCTGCTGCGTATGGAGCGGGTAGTCAAGGAGCGCATGAGTATTCAGGAGCCTGGGCAGGCAACGCCCAACGCCCTGATCAACATTCGTCCGGTAGTAGCCGCCATGAAAGAGTTCTTTGGTGGCAGCCAGCTTTCGCAGTTTATGGACCAGACGAATGCGCTGGCGGAGATCGGTCACAAGCGTCGTCTCTCGGCGCTGGGTCCTGGTGGTCTCTCTCGTGAGCGCGCGGGTTTCGACGTGCGCGACGTGCACCAGTCTCACTATGGTCGTATCTGTCCTATTGAGACGCCCGAGGGTCCTAATATCGGCCTGATCGGCAACCTGGCGACCTACGGCCAGATCAACCCCTACGGCTTCATCGAGACGCCGTATCGCAGGGTCTACAAGCGCCTGCGCGCCAACGATACGCGCCTGATCGGGCGTGAGCTACGGGGCCTCTATGGTCGTGAGCGTGAGGATATCAACACACCTGATGGAGACGTACTCTTCAAGGCGCGTACTCCTGTACGTGTGGACGAGGTGCTGTTCAACAAGCTGTCGCAGTTGCTGGGCGACACAGAGGTACGCGTGAAGTCGTTCGTCACCGACGAGGTTGAATATCATACCGCCGATGACGAAGAGAACTTCTGGATTGCGCAGGCCAATGTAAAGCTGACTCCGAACAATGAATTTGAGTCGGAACGTGTTCTGGCGCGTTATCAGGGTGATTTCGCGGAAGAGCGCTCCGATAGCATCGATTTTATGGATGTCTCGCCACGGCAGACCGTGAGCGTGGCGACGGCACTGATCCCGTTCCTGGAGCACGACGACGTGAACCGCGCGCTGATGGGTGCGAACATGCAGCGCCAGGCGGTGCCTCTGCTGCGACCCCAGTCGCCGATCTGCGGTACTGGTATCGAGCGGCAGGTAGCGATCGACTCCGGTCAGGTTCTGGTGAGCCAGGTCGAGGGAGAAGTCGTATCGTCGACCGCGCGTAAGATTGAGATCGTCGACGAGCAGGGCGAGGTGCATACGTACCGGCTGCGCAAGTTTGTGCGCTCGAATGCCGGAACCTGCATCAACCAGCGTCCCATTGTGGATAAGGGCGCTTATGTAACCTCCGGCCAGGTGATCGCCGACAGTTCCTCAACAGAACTGGGCGAACTGGCGCTGGGGCAGAACATCCTGGTCGCCTTTATGAGCTGGGAGGGTGGCAACTTCGAGGACGCCATTCTGATCAGCGAACGCATTGTGCGCGAGGATCTCTTCACCTCGATCCATATCGAGAAGTACGAGGTTGATGCCCGCGACACCAAGCTTGGACCCGAAGAGATCACACGCGACATACCTAACGTGGGTGAAGAGGGACTGCGCAACCTTGACGAGCGCGGCATCATCTACGTAGGAGCCGAAGTGGGGCCGCAGGATATCCTGGTCGGCAAGATCACGCCGAAGGGCGAGACTGAGCTGACGGCGGAAGAGAAGTTGTTGCGCGCTATCTTCGGTGAGAAGGCGCGCGAGGTCAAAGATACCTCCTTGCGTGTGCCGCACGGTGAGCGCGGCAAAGTCGTCGAGGTCAAGGTGTTCTCGCGCGAGGCCGGCGATGAGCTGCCTCCGGGCGTCAACCAGTTGGTGCGTGTCAGCATTGCACAGAAACGTAAGATCGGAGCCGGCGACAAGATGGCGGGCCGTCATGGTAACAAGGGCGTCATCTCGCGCGTGCTGCCGATTGAAGATATGCCATTCCTGCCGGATGGCACGCCGGTGGATATCATCCTGAACCCGCTCGGCGTACCACACCGCATGAACATCGGCCAGATCATGGAGACCCACCTGGGTTGGGCTGCTAGTGTGCTTGGCTTTAAGATCGCCACACCGGTCTTTGATGGTGCCACCGAAGAAGACATCGAAGACGTGCTGCGCCAGGCTGGCCTGCCCGATAGCGGAAAGGTACAGCTCTTTGATGGTCGTACAGGCGAGCCATTTGATCATCCTATTACCGTCGGCTATACCTATATGCTGAAGCTGGCCCACCTGGTCGAGGACAAGGTTCATGCCCGCTCGACCGGCCCATACAGCCTGATCACGCAGCAGCCGCTGGGTGGTAAGGCGCAGTTCGGTGGACAGCGCTTCGGTGAGATGGAGGTCTGGGCGCTTGAAGCGTACGGCGCGGCAAACATCTTGCAAGAGATTCTGACAGTGAAGTCGGACGACGTGGTAGGCCGCGTCAAGACCTACGAGGCAATTGTCAAGGGTGAGAATATCATGGAGCCCGGCGTGCCAGAGTCCTTTAAAGTGTTGGTGAAGGAATTGCAGAGCCTGGGTATCAACGTAGAGGTCCTTAACGAGGATGAGCAGAAGATTCAGTTCGTTGAGGATACCTCAAACGACGTGATGCCCGAACTAGGTATTAATCTATCCGGTTTCGAAGGAGACCAGTAATAGAAGGTGTCCAGGCGCCATCTTAGACAAAAATCCGGAGTTTTTGCCGGAGGATGGCGTTTACAGGAGGTAGCATGCTCGAAGTAAACGATTTTAATGCTATTCGTATCAGCCTTGCCAGCCCGGAGCAGATCCGTGGCTGGAGTTACGGCGAGGTAACGAAACCGGAAACGATCAACTACCGTACGCTCAAGCCGGAGAAGGACGGCCTGTTCTGCGAACGCATCTTCGGACCAACCAAGGACTGGGAGTGTTACTGTGGTAAATATAAAAGAGTCCGCTTCAAGGGGATCGTATGCGATAAGTGTGGCGTCGAAGTAGCGCGTTCAAAGGTGCGCCGCGAGCGCATGGGCCATATCGAGCTAGCATCACCCGTGAGCCATATCTGGTACTTCAAGGGGACGCCGAGCCGTATCGGTCTGTTGCTTGATCTCTCGCCGCGCAATCTGGAGCGTATCCTGTACTTTGCGCTGTATGTTGTTACGAACGTAGACGAAGAGGCGCGCCAGCGCGAACTGATGCGCCTGGACGAAGAGACAACTGCCCTGGCACAGGATATGGATGGCAAGGTTGTAGAGCGTATAAACAGTCTGCGGACGCAGCGTGACAACGCTATCCGTGAGGCCGAGAGCCGTTTCTCACAGTCCAGCCGCCAGGAGATCGAGGAGCGCCGCGAGCAGGATCTTGAGGCCGCGCGCCAGGCGGAGCGCGAAACCCTCTCCGAACTGCGCGATGCCATGGATGAGGCCGCCGAAGACGATATCGTCTACGCTCCAACCGATCAAGTGATCGTCAAGCGGGGTGACGTGGTGGCGTCCAAACACCTGGACACCCTGGAGCGCGTCGCCGAGACTGCCCGCAATACCATTGCTGAGCAGGCGCGCCGCGAGATTGAGGAGGCCCAGTCAGAGAGCAAGCGCGAGTCCGATCGTCTGGGCCTTGAGTACCAGGGACAGATCGATTCGGCACAATCTCACCTTGAGAAGGAGCGCAACGATACTCGGCAGCGCCTTGAGCAGTTGCGCCGCGACCTTGAGGGCCTGAAGAAAATGGACCTGTTGCAGGAGAATCGCTATCGCGAGTTGAAAGACAACTTTAGCGAAGTCTTCCGCGCAGGCATGGGCGCCGAGGCCGTTCGCGAGCTAATCGCGAGCATCAATCTGGAGAAGTTGTCTGGCGATCTGCGCCACGAGATCAGCTCAACGGTCGGTCAGCGTCGCAAGAAGGCGACAAAGCGCCTGAAGGTCGTAGAGGCGTTCCGCAAGTCAAACACCTCTCCTGAGTGGATGATCCTGACGGTACTGCCAGTGCTGCCTCCTGACCTGCGCCCGATGGTGCAGCTGGATGGCGGTCGTTTCGCTACCTCGGACCTGAATGATCTCTATCGCCGCGTTATCAACCGCAATAACCGGCTCAAGCGTCTGCTGGAACTGGGTGCGCCTGAGATCATTATCCGCAACGAGAAGCGCATGCTGCAAGAGGCGTGCGACGCCTTGATCGATAATGGCCGCCGTGGTCGCGCCGTGGCTGGTTCGGGCAATCACAAGCTCAAGAGCCTGTCCGACATGCTCAAGGGCAAACAGGGTCGCTTCCGCCAGAACCTGCTTGGTAAGCGCGTCGACTACTCTGGCCGCTCGGTAATCGTGGTAGGACCAGACTTGAAGCTGCACCAGTGCGGCCTGCCGAAGCGCATGGCGTTGGAGCTGTTCAAGCCGTTCGTGATGCGCAAGCTGGTGGAGCAGAACTTTGCCCACAACATCAAGAGTGCGAAACGTTTTGTGGAGCGTGTCAAGCCAGAGGTGTGGGATGTGCTGGAAGAGGTCATCAAAGACCATCCAGTGCTGCTGAACCGCGCCCCGACGCTGCACCGCCTGGGTATTCAAGCCTTTGAAGCGGTGCTGGTCGAAGGAAGCGCCATTCAACTACACCCGCTTGTCTGTTCGGCCTTCAACGCCGACTTCGACGGCGACCAGATGGCCGTGCACGTCCCGCTCTCCGATAAGGCGCAGGACGAAGCCCGCCAGTTTATGATGTCAACGCGCAACCTGCTCTCGCCCGCTCATGGCGAGCCATCGATCGGCGCCAGCCAGGATATGGTGCTCGGCTGCTTCTACCTGACGCAGGAGCGTCCGGAGAAGAAGGGCGAGGGCCGTGTCTTTACCGACGTCAACGAAGCTCTGCTGGCGTTCCAGCATGGTTTCGTCGAGCTGCAGGCGCGCATCAAAGTACGCCTGGGTGGCGAGGTGGATGTATACGATCAGCCGCCTCCCGAGAAGCTGACGTTGCACAGCAGCGGCAAGCCGATTGAGACAACCGTCGGGCGCATCATCTTCAACGAGGCGCTGCCCGAAAGACTGCGCTACAAGAACTATGCGATGAAAAAAGAGAACTTGAAGCAGATCATCGCCGAATGCTTCAAGGAGTACGGACGCGTCAAGACCACGGAACTGGCCGACGAGATCAAGCGACTTGGCTTCTATTATGCGACCAAAGCCGGCGCCACCATCGCCATCAGCGATGTCAAGGTACCGACTGGCAAGCAGGAAGAGCTGGCGAAAGCCGACGCCAAGATCGCCGAACTGGAAGAGCAGTACCGTGATGGCCTGATCACCGATAATGAAAAATATCAGCAGACGGTCGATGCGTGGAACGAGGCCACGGATAACGTAACCAAGATGGTCGAGGCAACGCTCGATCCCTTTGGTTCAATCTACACCATCGCCAAGTCGGGCGCGACGAAAGCGAAGTTCCAGCAGATTCGCCAGTTGTCCGGCATGCGCGGACTGATGGCGAGTCCGTCGGGCAAGATCATCGCCATTCCTATTCGCGGGAACTTCCGTGAGGGCCTGAGCGTGTTGGAGTACTTTATCAGTAGCCACGGCGCCCGTAAAGGTCTGGCCGACACCGCGCTGCGTACCGCAGAGTCGGGTTATCTTACCCGTCGCTTGATTGACGTAGCACAGGATGTCATCGTGACCGAAGAGGACTGTGGTACGACCGAAGGTATTCTGATCACCGATGCCGACTCTAAAGAGATGGGCCTGGACAACATGCGGGGCCGTCTGATGGGGCGTGTGCTGGCCGAGGCGATTCCAGAGCTTGAGTATATGGAGGCTGGCGACGAACTGACCGACGAGATGGTCGACGAGATCATCAACGCTGGTATCAAAGCCGTGCGTGTTCGTTCGGTGTTTGCCTGTCTATCGCCGCGCGGCATCTGCCGTAAGTGCTATGGACGTGACCTGGCCGCCAACTCGCTCGTACGTATAGGTGCGGCGGCTGGTATCGTTGCCGCGCAGTCGATCGGTGAGCCTGGCACGCAGTTGACCATGCGTACCTTCCACACCGGAGGTATCGCGGGTGCGCAGGGAGACATCACGCAAGGTCTGCCGCGCGTCGAGGAGCTGTTTGAGGCGCGTGTACCAAAGGACAAGGCCGAGATCGCGGAGATCGATGGTGTTGTGGAGCTCGTGAAGGACGAAAACACAGGCGCGCGTACCGTACGTGTCGTCTCGACCAACGTCTTCTTCGACGAGTACCCGCTGCCAGCCAACAGTCAGGTGCTGGTCAACGATCATGACCGCGTACAGAAGGACCAGATTATCGCCCTTATGCCCGCTGAAGGTGGGAACGAGCCGACACCTGTCATGGCTCGTACCGAAGGCGATGTCGTCATCAATCCTGACGGGCTGCTCTCTATCCGCTTCGAGGAGCGCGACGAGCGGTCATACCCGATCCCTGCGGCGCGCAATATAGTCGTAGACAACGGTCAGAGGATTCAGGCCGGCACCGCGTTCACCTCTGGCCAGCGCGACCCGCAGGACGTGCTACGCGTTCAGGGACGTGAAGCCGTTCAGACCTACCTGGTCAAAGAGGTGCAGCGCGTCTACCGTAACACGGGTGTGTATATCAGCGATAAGCACATCGAAGTCATCATCAGACAGATGCTGCGGCGCGTAAAGGTCGACGATCCTGGTGATACCGAGATGTTGCCTAACGACCTGGTTGATCGTTTTGTCTACGCTGACACTAACGCGCGCGTACTGGCAGAGGGCGGCGAGCCGGCCACTGCGCAGACCGTGCTGCTGGGCGTCACCAAGGCATCGCTCAATACCGACAGTTTCCTGGCGGCAGCGTCCTTCCAGGAGACCACACGCGTACTGACCGAGGCGGCCATCGAGGCGCAGACCGATCACCTGGTTGGTCTGAAAGAGAACGTGATCATCGGTAAGCTCATTCCGGCAGGCTCTGGCATCGCCCAGCGCCGCCGCGAACAACTCGCGCGCCAGCAGGCGGCGCGAGTTGCGGCAGCTCCGGTAGTCGCCGGTGTAGTCGCTGGTGGTAGCTTAGGTTCAAATAGCCCACTTGGTCTGACACTTGACAACGAAGACGATGAGTGATAACATATGCAACCGCGTATGTGTGAAGGAGAGGTTGCGGACGGCCTGGCCGTCCGCACTTACTTAGAAGGGACAGGGGAGGTTTTTCCTTGCCGACAATTAATCAGTTGATTCGAAAGGGCCGTTCGCAGAAGCAGAAGAAGGTCAAGGCCCCCGCGTTGTTATATTCATACAACGCGTTGAAGAACAGGACATCTCGCCTGCGTGGGTCGCCACAAAAGCGTGGCGTCTGCACCCAGGTTCGTACGATGACGCCTAAGAAGCCGAATTCGGCGATGCGTAAGATTGCCCGTGTTCGCCTCTCTAACCAGATGGAAGTGACCGCTTACATTCCTGGTGAAGGGCATAATCTGCAGGAACACTCGGTGGTGCTCATTCGCGGCGGTCGTGTAAAGGACCTGCCGAGCGTGCGTTACCACATTGTCCGTGGCACGCTGGATAGCGATGGCGTTTCAAAGCGCCGCCGTGGCCGCTCGAAGTATGGAGCCAAACGGCCAAAGCCCGGACAGGCAGCCGCACAAGCTAAGGGCGGGAAGAGATAATTAGTCCGGAATAATTAGCCCAGAATGGTAGGGCGTTAGCGCTCTATCACTGCCGATACCGCTTGAATGCGTCAGGTAGGTCGGTCGTTTATCACACATTATCACTGCAGGGAGCCAGAGGCTCCCCTCTGTTGTGGTGATGCCCTGATATTCTTCTCTCTATCGGTCTGCCCCATGGGGCCGCCGGATATTTGAGGATACTGTCAAGAACGTGTGTAGGCGTCCGAATGAGATCGGGGGAGACCCCGATCGAAATCGACGCCTTTTCTGGTGTCTATCGAAGCACATCCAGGCCCGACGATGGGGCTGACCAGAAGCAAGCAAAGCTGTTGATGAGAACTTCATCCGCCAGGAGACCGATGAAAGAGCATCGTCTCCAGGTGATTATTGAGGGAGGCAGAAGTTGCCAAGACGTAAAAGAGTGGTGCGACGGCCCGACGTGCCGGACGCGAAATATAGGAGTCGAAATGTGGCCCGCTTCACCAATAAACTGATGTTGGATGGGAAGCGCAGCCTCGCCGAGCGTATCATCTATGATGCGTTCGACGCAATTGAAGTAAGACAAAAACGCTCACCGCTCGATGTATTTGAGCAGGCGCTCAAGAACGCCACGCCAACCATCGAGGTCAAGCCGCGCCGTGTCGGTGGCTCGACATACCAGGTGCCTATCGATGTGCGTAGGGACCGCGGCAATGCGCTGGCGATGCGCTGGCTCATTAAATCCGCTCGTTCTCGTACTGGTAGATCGATGGCAGAAAAGCTGGCTAATGAGCTGATGGACGCTGCGGCGGGCCAGGGCGCGACAATCAGGAAACGTGAAGAGACCCATAAGATGGCGGAGTCGAACAAAGCCTTCGCTCATTATCGCTGGTAATAATACATCATGCCAAGAGAATTTCCGCTCGAAAAAACAAGAAATATTGGTATCATTGCTCATATTGACGCCGGTAAAACGACCACAACGGAGCGCGTCCTCTTCTATACCAAGAAGATTCACCGCATGGGTGAGGTACACGAAGGGGCTGCTACAATGGACTGGATGCCTCAGGAGCAGGAACGCGGCATTACGATTACGTCTGCTGCTACAACCTGTTTCTGGCAAGATCACCGCATCAATATCATCGATACCCCCGGCCACGTTGACTTTACCGCCGAGGTAGAGCGCTCACTGCGCGTCCTCGACGGCGGCGTCGTGGTCTTCGATGCTGTGGCCGGTGTTGAGCCACAGTCCGAGACGGTCTGGCGTCAGGCAAATAAGTATAATGTTCCTCGTATCAGTTTTGTAAATAAAATGGACCGTATCGGGGCCGACTTCTGGCGTACCGTGCAGATGATTCGTGATCGCCTGGGCGCGGTTCCCGTTCCGATACAGATCCCCATCGGTCGCGAAAGTAACTTTAAAGGTTTTATCGATCTGATCGATCAGCAGGCAATCATTTTTACCGATGACCTGGGGACTACTTCGGATCATACCGAGGTTCCGACCGGCATGGAGGCTGAATTCGAACAGCACCGCGAGGCTCTGCTCGAGCGCGTTGCCGAGACCGACGAAGAACTGACGCTGAAGTACCTTGAAGGTGAAGAGATCACCAGGGATGAGCTCGTCGCGGCCCTACGCCGGGCGACCATAGCTGGTACGCTGGTGCCGGTGCTATGTGGTAGCGCATTGAAGAATAAGGGCGTGCAGGCAATGCTGGATGCAGTAATCGCCTATCTCCCATCGCCGCTGGATATTCCTCTGCCCGTTGGCACAGATCCCGACACGGGGGAGAGCGTGACGCGCGACGTTGACGACAACGCGCCGTTCAGCGCACTGGTCTTCAAGATCGTCTCAGATCCCTTCGTAGGTCGCCTCTCGTATATACGCGTCTACTCAGGCACGTTGGCCAAAGGTGGCAGCGTCGAGAACAGCACCAAGGGAAAGACGGAGCGCATCGGGCGCCTGCTGCGTATGCATGCCAATCACCGCGAAGATATCGATGAGATCCGCGCCGGTGACATCTGTGCCGCTGTAGGTTTGCGCAATACGTTCACAGGTGATACTCTGTGCGATCGTAATAATCCCATCGTGTTGGAGTCTATCGTCTTCCCGCAGCCTGTGATTGACATCGCGATTGAGCCCAGGACGCGCGCCGACCAGGACAAGATGGCAATCGCCCTCGGCAAACTGGCGGAAGAAGATCCAACCTTCCAGTTACATACCGACCAGGAGAGTGGTCAGACGATCATCGCTGGTATGGGCGAACTGCACCTGGAAGTGATCGTGGACCGCATGTTCCGCGAGTTCAAGGTGGAGGCGAATGTGGGTCGTCCGCAGGTTGCCTATCGCGAAACGATCACCCGGCCCGCGCAGGCGCAAGGCAAGCATGTGCGACAGACGGGCGGTCATGGACAATACGGCGATGTCTGGCTAAAGGTAGAGCCCAACGAGCGTGGCAAAGGCTTCGAGTTCGTCAATGCCATCGTTGGCGGCGTCATACCCAAAGAATATATCAAACCTGTTGAAAACGGTGTCAAAGAGACGTTGGATAACGGTATTATCGCCGGCTATCCGATGATCGATGTAAAAGCGACCCTCTTTGATGGGTCCTACCATGAAGTTGACTCAAACGAAATGGCCTTCAAGACCGCTGGTTCATTAGCGGTCCGCGAGGCTGCACGCAAAGCCGCTCCTGTTCTACTCGAACCCATCATGCTGGTGGAAGTGACCACCTCCGAGGAGTTCTACGGAGACGTTATCGGTGACCTCAACCGACGTCGTGGAACAATTCTGGGTATGGAGAGCCGTGGAACGATGTATGTGGTGCGGGGTCATGTCCCCCTTTCCGAGATGTTCGGCTACGTGAACGATCTCCGTTCTATGACAAGTGGGCGTGCACAATACTCTATGGAGTTTGCACACTACGATCCCGTACCGAAGAGTATTGCCGAGGAGATCATCGCGAAATCCAGTCGATAAAACACGGTACGGTTACACCTTCTATCATCATTGAGGTGCTGTTTTGCGCTTTAATGTTGTTGTCTTGCTCGGTGCCGAATTCAGGGAACAGGCCTCCCGAGCACTATCTACTATAAACCCATCCCGCGACTACGCGGGATGAGGACAAAAGCAAAGAGGAATAGAACAAATGGCTAAGAAGAGATTTGAGCGAACGAAGCCGCATGTGAATGTGGGCACCATTGGCCACATCGACCACGGCAAGACGACCCTGACGGCGGCGATCACCAAGGTGCTCGCGGCGGCTCAGCTGGCCAAATACACCGC
>WNGD01000231.1_pt1 | contig 55171 bp, 47 predicted proteins | sample 5400671 | NCBI WGS metagenome assembly WNGD01 (sample SAMN13153369, study PRJNA577476) | soil metagenome | isolation source: 40 cm soil or saprolite under grassland replicate 2 | place: USA:California | collected 2016-06-15 | reverse complement strand
CGGTCCGGTGAACCTGACGTTGGTTGTGGTCGGCGTCTTTCTTGTGACTTACGCGGCGCTGTTGGTGATCGCCCTGCGCCGGCCCCTGTTGGCCCGCCTGGCGCTGCGAGAGGCCGTGCGGCGGCCGGGCCAGTCCGCCATCGTGGTGCTGGGCCTGATGGTCGGAACCGTCGCCATCTTTGCGATGCAGGTTCTCGGTGACTCGTTCTACGAGTCCCAGACCCGGGGCGCATTCATGGCCTGGGGTCGAGTCGACCTTGTCGCCGCCGACGGTGGCCGCTTTTTCGACCCCGGTGTTGCAACTGCACTCGCTGCTGATCCTCGCGTAAGCGCGTCCCTGGCCGGGGTGCAGGCGGGTGTCGAGCTGCCCAGCTCGGTCGTCGACCTCGATCGCGGCAACGCCAAACCCCTGGTCATGCTGGTGGGATTCGACCCGGCCACCCAACGTCCCTTCGGCAGCTATCAGCTCACCGACGGAAGGACGACGCTGGGACAGGACCTGGGCCCAGACGGCGTCCTGATCTCAGCCTCGCTCGCCTACGCCCTGGACGCCCATCCCGGTGATCGCCTGCGCGTCTTTATCGGTCCCCAGCAGGCTGTGGAGCTCCGTGTCGCGGGCATCGCCCAGGCTCAGGGCCCGGGGACCTACACGCTCCGGCCGGCACTGTTCTCGCCGTTAGCCAACCTGCGGCCGGCGATCGGAGACCAGGGCATCAACGTCATCCGGCTGGCGGTTCCCGGCGAAGGTCGGGCCGAGCTTGACCGGGCCCACGACCTGGCACCGCAGGTGAGGGCGACCCTGCGGGCCCTTCCCGGCGGGCCCGGCCTGAAGGTCCTCGAATCGAAACGCCAGGATTTCGACGCCCAGGTCAAGCAGGTCGATGGGCCCCGTGGCCTCTACACCGCGCTCAGCCTGTTCGTCGCCCTCGCCGGCGCAGCCCTGGTGGTAAATCTCGGCCTCGCCCTGGCTGAGGAGAGGCGGCCACGACACGCCGTGCTCCGAGCACTCGGGCTCGGCCGGGCAGCCATGGTCGCCCTGTCGGTGCTGGAGGGAGCTGTCTACAGCCTGGCCGCCGCCGTGTTGGCGCTTGTTCCCGGCGCCCTCTTCGGCCTCGCCCTCGTCGCGCTGTTGTATGGGCGAGTCAACAGCGTGGCTGTGGAGAACCGCGCGGCGCCGGTGCAGTACGCCGTTACACCCGGCGCGATGGCCTTGTCCGTGACAATCGGCGCCCTGATCGTGCTGGCGACGCTTTTCGCCACATCGGTCCGCAGCTCCAGGATGCAGATTTCTTCGGCCATCAAGAACCTGCCCGAACCATCGCTGCAGCGGAAACGATCGGCCTGGAGGACCGCGCTCCTGGCCGGTCTCGGCCTGGGCTCGCTCGTCGCTCTGGTCTTCGGCATTCTGCCGATCCGGCTGGTGGGCGGTGTCGGCCTGGTGATCCTGGCGGCGGCCCTGGTCAGCGGCAGGATCTCAGACCGCTCGAGAGCCACCATGGCGGGAGCCGCCATCACTGCGTGGGTGGTGGTCAACCTGGCCACCGTCGAGAACATCGCAGCGCCGGAATCAGGCCCCGCGAATGTGGTAGGCATGATCTTCGCCGTGTTCGGGCTCAGCGTGGTCGTGGCGTCCAACCTGCGTGTTCTCGAGCTCCCTCTGGGCTGGCTGCAAGGCGCGGCCCGCGCGACGCTGAGACCGTCCCTCGCCTACCTGGCTCGGCGGCCTCTCAGGGCCGGCCTGGGCACCGGCGCGTTTGCCCTCATCCTGGTCCTGATGACCATGACGGCGGTCATCATCCCGACCTTCAACGGCCAGTTCCGCACTGCTCAGAATGAGTACGACATCCGCGTCAACGCGCCGACGAACCCGGCGCTGTCCCTTCCCGATTCCGTGCGTCCCCAGATCGCGCGCGAGGTTGCAATGCGGACCCGGCCCTACCGCGGGGAGGTGAGCGACAGCACCGGGATCACGCTGCAGGACCAGTACCTGCCGCTCTACTCGCTCAGCCGTGCCCAGCTGGCGGCCGGACCTTTCGAGCTTGCCGGCCGGGAGAGCCGCTACAACAGCGACACCGAGGTCTGGCAGGCTCTGGCGGACGACCCCCACCTGGTGGTCTCACCCAATTACACCGTCGCCGGCGAGACGCTCACACTGGCAGGACCCGGAGGACCTGTGAAGTTCCGGCTGGCGGGAGTTCTGAGGAATGTTGGGCTCTGGGGCCTGGCCGGGTCCGAAGCGGCGATGGCGCCCTTCACCACTCTGCCGGTCGGCACGACGATCCTGGCCAAGACCGCGGCCGGCGCCGACGCACTCTCAACCGCCCGGCAGATTCAGCGTGCAGTCTTCAGCCAGGGCGCGGAGGCGACGACCGTCAAGGAGATGCTCGACTCGGCCTTGAGCGCCGGCCAGGCCTTCACGGACATGGTCCGCCTCGTGATGGGGATCGGACTCCTGGTCGGGATCCTCAGCCTGGGCATCCTCGCGTTGAGAGCGGTCATCGAGCGCCGCCGCTCGATCGGCATGCTGCGGGCTCTCGGCTACCGCCCGGGCCAGGTCCTGGCCGGGATGGTCACAGAGGCGATGATCACGGCCACCTGCGGTGCACTCGTCGGGATCGGGGTCGGGGTGCCCATCAGTGCTGTCCTGGCGAACGGTTACCTTCCAGGGGCGCGCCTCGAGGTCGATGTTGCGACGCTGGCGGTGATCGTCGGAGTCCTCTATGTCGCCGTGCTGGCAGTCACTATCGTGCCGGCCTTGCAGGCCGCCCGACTGCCCGCTGTCGAAGCCTTGCGCCTGGAGGACTGAGCAGAAGAGCCTGACGTGCCTGATCTCAGCCGGCTCGCCAGCCCGACCCTTCTCCTGGCCGCGCTCGTGGCGGCGATCCTGGTGATCGCTCTCACCGCCTCGGCTGCCTCGGCCCTGACGCGCCGGCGCAGAGAGACGAAGAGCCTTTCCGCTATCGACTTCGTGCGCACCTCGTTCGCCAGCCAGCTCGCTCGCGGCGTGCCGATGGAAGAGCTCCTGCTCCAGATGGTGGAGGCGCTGCGGGACGGCTTCAAGCTGGACGCGGCGGAGCTCTGGCTCTGCGACGGCGGCAGCCTGCGGCTCGCGGCCGCGGAGCCGCGCACCGAAAGGAAGCCCATCCCGATCACGCCGGCCGAAGAGACCATCGTCGCCAACGCCCATGTCTCGAGCGCCAGCTGGGCCAGGGTCTGGATACCAGCACTCGTCGAGGAACGGAATCACGCGAGTCTGCGGCTGGTGCCGATAAGCAACAGCGGTCAGCTCCTCGGCCTGATCGTGGTGGAGCGCGCTCGAAAGGGCGATAACCTCGCCGCCGAGATTGATGTCACGCTCGAGGAGGTGGCGCGCGAACTGGGTGTGGCGCTGAACAAAGCGCATCTCGACTCGTCGCTGCACGAATCCCTAGAGCAGCTCCGCAAGCAGGCGGCCGAGCTGCAGGCATCGCGTGGAAGATTGGTTGCGGCCGCTGACGAGGAGCGGAGGCGGATTGAACGCAATCTGCACGACGGCGCGCAGCAGCACCTCGTCGCCCTGTCTGTAAAGGTCCGGCTGCTCGAGCAGTTGGCGGAACGCAATCCCCAACGCGCGAAGGCGCTCATGGACCAACTCCAGGATGACGTCACGTCGGCCATCGGAGAGCTGCGGTCGCTGGCGCACGGCATCTATCCGCCACTGCTCTCGAGCGCCGGGCTCGGAGTGGCCCTGAGCGCCGCATGCCGTCGGGCTGCACTTTCCGCGAGCGCCGATGCTGATGGTGTTGGCAGGTACGCGCCCGAAGTCGAGGCGGCGGTGTATTTCTGCTGCCTGGAAGCGCTGCAAAACGCAGGTAAATACGCTGGCGTGCAAGCCTCTGCCCGCGTGCGGATCTGGGAGGACGCCGGTGGCCTGCTGTTCGAAGTCAGCGATGATGGCGTCGGCTTCGAAGTCGGCCGCCGCGATGAAGGGGCTGGCCTCACCAACATGCGTGATCGCCTGGGCGCGGTCGGCGGGACGCTACGGGTAGAGTCCGAGCCCGGCCATGGAACTCGGGTTTGCGGGGTAGTGCCGGTGAGCGCCACCAACAACGGTCGAATCACGCAGCGGCGGACGGAACCCCCGATCTGAAGACCGGCCTGGCCACATAGATATCGTCGCGCGCGCGTAATCTCGCGGATGTCAGTGGGGCCGGCTGTGATTCGGGGATCTCGCGGTTTTGCGCCGCATGGACGGGGCTCGGGCAGCCGCGTCCATTTGAGTCCAGAAAGGTGTGTCGGAGACGCTTGAGCGGCCGGTATGTTCGTGCTTCGGTCATAATGACGTCAATACACCCTGATCACTGAGATGGGACGTAAAGCAAATCCAGGCATGACCGAAGCGAACATCGAGTGGACCGAGCTCGAGATAGAACCGCGCGGCGGGGTGGCGTTGTACCGCCAGATCAAACAGGATCTGTCCCGGCGTATCGAGCGAGGCCAGCTCCGGCCCGGCGATGCGCTGCCGTCCGAGGCAGAGCTCTGCGAGCGGTACGGGGTGAGCCGGCCAACCCTTCGCCAGGCGACCCAGGATCTCATCCGAGAGGGACTTCTAGTGGTTCGCCGCGGGGTCGGTACATACGTCGCCCAACCCAAAGTCCGGCAGGAGCTCGGGACTGTACTTGGCTTCACGGACAAGATGGCCAGCCAAGGCCGACTCGCCTCGACTCGGGTCCTCGAACGCAGCCTCCATCGCGCGAACGATCTGGATGCCGCCGTGGCCGCCGAGCTTCAGCTCCAGCCGCAGGCCGCGATTCTTCGCGTCGTTCGCCTCAGGCTTGCGGACGGAGTTCCAGTTATGGTCGAAACGATGCACATTTCACCCGACCGTTTCCCAGGCATCCAAGATCTGAATCTTGAGACGGTTTCCCTGTACCAGGCGCTGCGCGACCGTTACAAGGTCCAGATCGTTCAACTTCGTGAGGCTCTCGAGCCTGTCGTGTTGAGCGCGGCTGAGGCTAAGCTCTTAGGCACACGAGGTCGTAGTCCCTCGATTCAGGCAACCATTACGTCATTCGACAGCAAGGGCCGCCCGATCGAGCACACGATCTCACGGGTGCGTGGTGATTCCAGCCAGTACTTCATCGAGGTTGGAGACGGAAAGTCAGCAAGCCGAGTGCGCTTGCGCCAGCCTCAGCTCGAAGTTTCCGTGGAGTAGGGCCTCCGCTACTTTATTCCCGTAAAGGCGATCCCCTGCAGGAACTGGCGCTGACCGAAAAGGAAGACCACGATCAGCGGCAAGCTCATTAGGGTCGCAGCTGCCATCAGCGCACCCCAGGCGACGCCATGCTCCGAGAAAAAGCTGTACAGGCCGATCGAGAGTGTGTACTGCTCGGGATCGTTGATGTAGATCAGCGGCAGAAGAAAGTCGGTCCACGCCCACATGAACGCGAAGATCGCAAGCGCGACCAGCGCCGGCTGGGCTAGCGGCAAAACGATGCTGCGATAGATGCGAAGCTCCGACGCGCCGTCGAGTCGCGCCGCGTCGATCAGCTCCTCGGGGATCCCACGGAAGAACTGGCGCAGCATGAAAATGAAGAAAGCGTTGCCGAAGAACTGCGGGACCAGAAGCGGCAGGTAGGTTCCGGTTAGACCGATCCTGTTCCAGCCGATATAGACAGGAATCATCGTCACCTGCGGCGGCAGCATCATCGTCGCAACAATCAGCAGCAGGAGAGCGTCCCGTCCACGCCAGCGCATCTTGGCCAGCGAGTACGCGACGATGGAGCTGGAGAACAGCTGACCGATCACGGTCACAGTGGAGATGAAGGCGGTGTTCAAGAGATAGCGCCAAAACGGCATTGCCTCAAACGCGGATCGGTAGTTGTCCAGCGTCCAACTGTCTGAGCCAAGTCGTGGGGGCAGGCTGAAGATCTCGGTGGGCGGCTTGAGCGAGGTGGTGACTACGACCACGAACGGAAACAGATAGAGGGCGGCGATCCCAAGCAGCGCCAGATAACGGAGCGCAAGCCGCGACCCGCTTCGGAAAGTCGGCGGCTGGATCATCACCAAGACGCCGTTCGGTGATCGAAGCGCGAGCGCCGGAGACTCAGTCGCCCGCATAAAACACTCGATTCCTGGAGAGCCGCAGTAGGAGCAACGTGCCCGCCAAGGCCACGAACAGCAGCACCCAGGCCATGGCCGAGGCGTAGCCCATGTTGAGATTGACGAAAGCCTGCTGGAACAGATAGAGGCCGTACACGAGAAGTGAGTTCTCGGGGCCGCCGGACACCATGTTGAACCGCGCCTGGCTCAGCAGATAGGCCTGGGTGAAGTACTGCAGCGTGAAGATTCCGGCGATTATGGTCTCGAAGAGGATGACTGGCGAGATGAGAGGCAACGTCACGTGCCGGAACTTCGCCCATGCGCCGGCTCCGTCGATCGTCGCCGCCTCGTAGTAAACCTCCGGGACATCCTGGAGGGCCGCGAGAAACACGATCATCGCCGACCCGGTCACCCACAGGCTCATCAGGATCAGTGCCGGCTTTGTCCACAGCGGGTCGTCAAGCCACAGCGGCTGCCCCAGGTGCACGCTGCCAAGGGCCTCGTTGATGTAGCCGTACTGGGCGTTAAGAAGCCATCGCCAGATGTACGTCGCAGCCACCACGGGCACGACCGTGGGCAGGAACACGATGGTGCGGAAGAACCACTGGCCGCGGACGCGCATGTTGAGAGCCACCGCCGCCAGCAGGGCGGCGCCGAGCGAGATTGGAACACCGACGACGGTCAGGTAGACCGTGTTGAACAGGCTCTTCCAGAACAGGTCGTCGGCGGCGAGATGCTGATAATTTCGCATGCCGACGAACTGAGGGTCCTGGAAAAGGTTGAAGTTCGTAAGGCTGTAGTAAGCGGAGGCGAGGATCGGAATCAGCTGGAAGACCAGGAAGCCTACGATCCAGGGAGACGCGAAGAGGAGGCCTCGGAACACCGGACGGTGCGCCATCAAGCCTCCTCCCCTACGTTTTATCGCCCCCGGGCCCGGCCTCGGCTTAGCGTCATTGTCACTCGCCAGTTGATCCTAGGTGCCGTAGCTCGCCGCCTTGGACTTGACTTTCGCCATTCCGGCCTCCGGCGTGTCCTGGAGGTTCGCAACCAACTGGAACTCATCGCCCAGGTCCTTTTGATACTGCGCGGACGATGGCAGGCTGGCAAAGATGCGCAGGTTGGGACTCTTCAGAGAGTTGAGCCAGACGTTGAACTGGGGCAGGTCGTTGTATAGAGGGCTGCCGAGGATTGAGGTCCGAGCCGGCAGATTGCCCAGCGCACGAGTGAATTTGGTCATGGCGTCCGGCCCGGTGAGGTACTTGAGGAAAGTCCACGCCTGCTGCTTGTGAGAAGCGTTCTTGGGCATGAAGAACATGCTGCTCGTCAGCTGTGTGGCCCCGGCCAGGTTCGACTGACCCGCTGGATACGGGATTGCCGCGACGCCCCAGTCGAGATTTGGCGCGTATTGCTTGATGAAGACGGGCTGCCACTCACCGTCGAGGGTCATTGCGACCTTGCCCGTGTAGAAGGGATTCTGGGCGGACGCGTACTCGCCGTAGCCAGACTCGAATTTCTTGATCTTGTCGGCTCCGTACTTCTTAACAACGTTGTCGACCCAGAAGTGAAGCGCCGCGACGTTTCCCGCATCGTCCGGCGTCGGGGTGCCTGAGGAGTCGTACCACTTGCCGCCAAAGGCGTATGCAAGAGTGACGTAGTCCGGCGATCGCATCCCGAGTTGGGTGATGTTTCCGGAGGAGTCGACCTTGGTCAGCTTGGCGAGGTCCGCCTGCAGCTCGCTAGTGGTCGTGGGCGGCGCCGTAATCCCCACGTCCGAGAAGAGCTTCTTGTTGTACATCAGCAGCAGTGTGTGGACGGCGATGGGCAACGCGTACGTCTTGCCCTGGTACTGGTTGCTCTGGAGCGCCGTCGGTACAAAGTCGCTGGTTTTGTAGCCGTCGGCCTTCATATAGCTGTCGAGGGGTTCCAGGATCCCTTTCGACGCCCACGATCCGACAGTCGAGCCGAAGTTATCGGATACATCAAAGCCGTTTGCGCCCGACATCTGTGCGAGCTGCTTCTGGAAGTCAGGTGACGAGACACCCTTGACGACGATCCCTGACTGGCTCTTGTTGAAGTCGCTGATGACGCCTTCGAGCGCCTGCCCTTCGGGTCCGCCCCAAAGGTAGGGAAAGTTGATCGTTACAGTTCCGCCGGAGCTCGAGCCGGTGGAACAACCGGCGAGCAGGACTACGCTCGTCACCATGACCGCCCATAGCGTTGTCAGCCTGGCGGTTCTCATCCCCTATCTCCTCCTATGTGCCTGGTAGTAATGACGTCCTGACGCCTATACTAGTCGCGGCGCTTGCTGATGTCAAATCTGGCGCGTAAGGGAGACCCGATTGGGGCGGTGAGATGTCTCGTCTAGACCACAAAGAAGATGCCCAGCCGCCGGATCGGTGGTCGGAGGCCCTTCTCCCAGATCCGATACCGCGACTGGCCGGCGGGCTGATCGTCTCTTGTCAGGCTGGGCCGCAAGACCCACTGCATGGGCCACCTTTCATGGCGGCGATGGCTCGAGCAGCGGCGGCCGGGGGTGCTGTAGCGATCCGCGCCAACGGACCTGACGACATCCGTGCGATTCGCGCGGCGGTCGAGTTGCCGATCATCGGGATCTGGAAGGCTGATGTGCCCGGATTCGGCGTTCGCATCACACCCGATGTCAAGCATGCCCGGGCGGTCGCTGACGCGGGCGCTTCAATCATCGCTTTCGATGCGACCGATCGGGCTCGCACGGATGGCCTGAGTGCAGCCGACTGGATCGCCCAGGTTCGAGCTGAAACGAAGCTGCCGGTGATGGCTGACGTCTCCTCATTTGAAGAAGGTTTGATCGCAGAGGCCGCTGGGGCAAATCTCGTCGCCACGACCCTTGCCGGCTACGTCGATGGCCACTCGACGGAAGACGGCCCTGACCTCGATCTGGTCGCGAGGCTGGCCCCAGCCCTGCATGTGCCCCTGGTCGCTGAGGGACGGATCTCGACACCGGATGAGGGCGCCCAGGCGATCGCGCTGGGGGCGTTTGCAGTCGTGATCGGCCAGGCCATCACTCGACCCGAATGGATCACCGCCCGTTTCGTCGCCGCACTGCGCGAACGGTGAGCCGGCTCGCGCTCCTTCCGCTAGACGACAGGCCCGTCAACTATGACCATCCGTGGTGGCTTGGCCGGGCTGCCGGGATTGACGTGATCAGACCCGTCCGCGACTGGCTGGGCAACCCATTTCGCACCGCTGACAGCGCACGACTTTCCACGTGGCTGACTAAAGAAGGCGGTGCTGCCGACGCGGTCGTGATTGCGATCGACACCCTCGCCTACGGCGGTCTCATTCCTTCTCGCCAGAGCGACACGCCCCTGGATGAGGTTCGCCGCTCATTGGAGCCGCTTCGCCTCCTTCGAGCAGCGCGGCCCGGGCTGTTGATCTACGCGTTCAGCATCCTGATGCGGATCAATCGTTCAGATTCGGCGGAAGAGGAAAAGGCCTACTGGGCAGACCACGGTCGAAACCTTTTCCGTCTGTCGTATCTGGATGACAAGGCCAACGCTGGAGACGCAAGCGAGGACGAGGTTCGAGAGCGACAAGTGCTGTTCAACTTGGTTGCAGGTTCGGTGGTTGCCGACTATCGAGCCGGCCGCGCGCGGAACAATGCGATCAATCGACTGATGCTCGAGTGGGCGGAACAAGATCTCGTCAGCTACATAGTGATCGGGCAGGATGACACCGCCCCATACGGGTGGAACATCGCTGAGTCTCGTGCGCTACGCGACGTGATCGCCCAACGTGGGCTGCGCGACCGCGCGATCGTCTATCCCGGCGCGGACGAGGTGGGCAGCTTGCTAATTGCCGCATTTGCTTGCCGAAGCGCCGGGCTCAAGCCAAGAGTCTTCACCCGATATTCAGCGTCTGACGGACCGTCGATGATGACGGCGTACGAGGATCGCCCCCTCGAGCAACTCGTGCAGGCCCACCTTGGGCCGCTAGGCGGAGAGATGACCGGATCGGCCGACCAAGCCAACCTGGTGCTCGCTGTGAACGCGCCCGGCGTGGAGCAGGTCGACGGATGGCTGCAGCTTGCCGTGCGTGAGCCAGAGCTCGTCGCCGGCAGATCGGGAAGCTCGATTGACCAACAAGCGCTGGACGCCGTCCGGCGTGAGATGACGACGCCTCGCAAAGACGTCGATCGGCTCACCGCCGAGATCGAAGCGGATCTGGTGGCCGACCGCAATGTGGCAATCGTTGATGTCGCTTTTGTCAACGGCGCCGACCTGGCTCTCGCCGAGCGTCTGATGGCGCAGGTTTCGATCGTGCGCCTCGCCGCCTACGCCGCCTGGAACACCGCCGGCAACAGCCTCGGCAGCGCCCTCGCGCAGGGCGTGGTGCGGGCGATTACTCGTGGCAAAGAGCTCTCTGATGACGTCATTTCGGCACACGTCGCGCTGCTCGCCATCCACTTCCTGGACGATTATGTGTATCAGGGCATCGTTCGTACCCAGATCGTCCTTGACGATTTCCACGGTCTTGGCCTGGAGCCGACTTTCGCGAGACTTCCCGAGCAACTGGTTCCCGAGATCGAGAGACGCATCGGCCGTCGCATGGCGGCGCATGTGGACGCACTCGAACGTCACCTGACGATGTCGACGATTGCAAATGGCGCGGAAACGCGCCGCGTGTCGGCACTTGACATCTCTGCTCCGAGCCTGCCGTGGAATCGCGCCTTCGAGATCGCGATCACTCCGCGAGTGGAGGTGACGTGAAAGGCGATGCCGCGGTCGGGGTGGACATTGGGGGCACGAAGATTGCTGCGGCACTCGTCGGGCGAGATGGCCTCCTGGGTGACCTCCGAGTGATTCCAACCGAAGCGCGTGGTGGAGGATCTGCAACCCTGCGACGTGCGACAGATCTCGCCTTGGACGTCGTGGCCGGATCAGGCATGACCGCTCCAGCAGCGATCGGCGTCGCGTCGGGTGGATGGATGGAGCGGTCGAGCGGACGCGTTGTTCTTGCCACCAACTTGCTGCCCGGATGGAGCGGCATCGACCTCCGAGCGGAATTCGAACGTGCGAGTGGATGGCCGGCGGTTGTGATCAACGACGTCCATGCGATGGCAGTCGCAGAGGCGCGCTTGGGTGCCGGCATCGGTCGCCGAGTTTGTCTCACGGTCGCGGTCGGAACCGGCATCGGTGGCGCGATCACGGTCGCGGGTCAACTCTTCGAGGGCGCGCATGGAATGGCAGGTGCGCTTGGACACATCCGCTTCCGGGCTGGTGGGGCGAGGTGTTCATGCGGACGGCGCGGCTGCATCGAGGCGCACGCAAGCGGACCGGCGATTGCGCGCTCATTTGGGCGATGCGCGGGTCTCAAGAAGTCGCAGATCGGGCTGCAGGATGTCGTCAATGCGGCGACCTCGTCAGATCCGCGACTCCGCGCGTGCGCGGAGAAAGCCACGGCCACCGCCGGCAGCGCCCTGGGTCAAATCCTCGGTGGGGTGGCAAACGCGATCGACCCGGATCTGATCGTTCTCGGAGGGGGCGCGGCGCTCGCCCTCGGCGAAGAGTTTCTGGGGGCGATCCAGGCAGCGGTGGCTGACACCGTTCTACGACCAATCCGCGTGTCGATCGTCCCCGTGCGCCTTGGCACGGGCGGAGGGGTGATCGGGGCCGGACTCGTCGCCCTCGACTCGCTCGCCTCGGTGGCCGGGCAAAGCAGCGCCGCACCTTGCCGTTGACGAATCGCCGAAGCCCACTCAGAAATCGCCGTGTGAATTCGCTGCGTGCCGCTGCGTTCCGCCAAGCAGCACCGTTTGCCACCGGTGTGGCGATAAGCCCCTAGGCTTGACGTCAATCGTGGTCGAAGACGTCGGAAATCAGAGCCTGGCAAACGCTATTGAGGTCGGCGAGGCGATCGTCGGCGGCTATTCATCAGGGTCAGTCTCGCTTCGGACTTCTCGAGGCCGCCTTGCGCCATCCCTCCGGAGCACTCGACTCGAACTGGGATCTCGGTCGTGACCGTCGCCGGCGAGGCGGTCGTTGGGAATGGCCCGGTGACGGTCGCGGTTTCCTTCAAGGTCAAGGCTGGTCGCGAGGCAGACTTCGAAAGTTGGGCTCATGACATCACGACTGCAGCCGCCGACTATCCAGGATTCCTGGGCGCCAGCTGGATACGGTCCGGATCGACATTCCAGGTGGTGTATCGGTTCGCGGACCATGCGCTCTTTCAAGGCTGGCACGAGTCGAAAGAACGGTCCAGTTTCCTAAATCAACTCGGCACGGTTGCGAGTCTCGTCACAGATGAGCACTTGACCGGATTGGAGACGTGGTTTCAACTGCCCGAAGAGCCTGGCAGGCCGGCACCTCCACGTTGGAAGATGGCGATCACCACCTGGGCTGGCGTCTTCCCCCTACTTGCGATCCTCCAGTGGTTGCTCGGCCCTCGGATTGTCAGTTGGCCACTCGTCGTGCGTGTAATGCTGCTGACGCTCATAGTCGTCGGCCTGATGACCTACGTTGTGATGCCCCGGCTCGCCCGATTCCTGCAGCGATGGTTGTACCCGGCGTCATAGACGGTCGGGTTTGACCCAGATCGCTGGCCTGGCCTCGGCACGACCAACTCACTAGAGGTCGCCGAATGAATGCCTGGTGACCCTAAGCACGGTTCGACACCGGCGTTGCTGTACTGGAAAATGCCTTACTCGATGTTCGCCGGCTGAACGCCAGATCTAGGAACCGGCACGGCCAATCCGGCTGCACCGACCTCGGACGTTCTAGCGGCTGATCCGCTCCGTATCAACAGGTCCAGACCCAGCCTGGCCCGGCGCACGCGTTCGCGGCACAGCGCCACCGCGTTCGAGACCAGGTGGCCTCCGGAAGGATAGATGTCGGGTGCATTCCGCAGACCGAACTTGAGATAGACGGGCGATGCGACGCGCACGATCTCCGGGATCTCGTGCATCCGGATGAAGCCACCCAGGTTGTCGGGCGCCTCTACGTAGATGTCGAGCGGCACGTCAACGGCGGCACGGATGGCCGCGATCTGAGGCAGCGTCAGGTCGGTAGGCACGTTGATGGTGTTCGCCCCCATGTGCTCGACGACCTGGGCAGTCGCAGGATTGGCCACCGGCAGCATTACCGAGACCTTCGCCTGCATCTCTGCAGGCAATGAGCCGGCCTTGCGCATCGCGTCAAACGCGGCGAGGACGCCCAGGTCCGCCACCAGCACGCTTCGAAAACCATGGTCCGCCGCGCGTCGCGCGTCTTCCAGGCAAGCAACGACCTGGTCCTGGCCGCGCGCGCTGGCCGCGATGACTCCGCCGGCCGGGGCGCGCGCCATGGCCGACGTGTCCCACCCAGCGTTCGGCCGCGCGAACAGGCTCACCTCGACCTGCGCGTCCGCCGCCATCGACGCCATCTCGTCGAGTTCGTCATCCGTCAGCATGAACACGCCGCTCCCTTGCGAGACGCGATGCACACGGACCGACAACCTGCTGGCCTCCTCGAGCACCGCGCGCAAACACTCAGGGCCCTCGGTGCTGGGGATCTCCACCCGGTACTGAGCACCGTCGGGAAAGCGCTTGGTGGAATCCGGCAGCGGATGCAGGTCTCCCTGCGGTAAGCCCATCCCAAGCAGCACGTCGCGGGATGAGGTCATCGACCTCTTCGTGGCTTGGTGTACACCAAGGGCCTTCCCCGGGCCGGAACCACCACGTGAGCTCTGCCGCCACGACCCTGCACGGCGGCGACGAATTGCTCTGGGAAACCGGGATTGGCGGCGAACATGTCGTAATGCATCGGCATGACAAGGTCCGCGCCCACCTCATCAGCGAGGTCGGCGGCCTCGGCGCTGTCCAGGTTGCCGACGATGTCGAGCGCCTCGCGATCGGCGTCGCGGCCATTGATGGGAAGTAGACATACGTCCACGTTCCGCTGGCGCAGGCGATCGGCGAGGTCGTCGTAGCCGATCGTGTCGCCGGCGTGGTAGATGCACACGCCGCCCCCCTCGAAGACATAGCCGAGGTACCGATACAGGCCGCCGGATGACTCCGTGCCGAACGTATACGCGTCGGCCTGATGCACGCCATGGCGGGCGGGTATCGCGTGGATGGTGACCCCGGCGATCTCCACGGGCGTGTCGGGCTGGATCCCCGCGACCCGTCGAGCCGGGACGCCGGCACGAACCGTCAGGTCAACAATCGGCTCCGGGACCACGACTCGTGCACTCGGTGAGGCGGCGCAAACAGGTGGGAGGCTTTCGGCGTCGAGATGGTCCCAGTGCTCGTGCGTGCATGCGATCACGTCTATCCCCTCCGCTTCGGACGGCTCGAGGACGGACGGAAAGCGGCGATCTGGATGCGGCGAAAGAAATGGATCGACAAGCACGGTCGCACGGCCGACGCGCAGGGCGAAACCACTCTGTCCCAGCCAGAGCAGACCGACCTGGCGATCGGAGATCTCAAGTCCGGCCAAAAGTTGGAGTGGATTGGCCATCGAACGCATCACGCAGCGTCCGTCGGTACGAGTTCCACTTTGACGGCGCCGCTGTCGACGTCTTCGAGTGCGTCGAACGCCGCCTCGAACCGTTCGAGCGGGAATCGATGGCTCACAAGGTCGGCGAGTGGTAGGCGGCCGGATGCAAACAGCTCGACCGCCCAGCGCCATGCCGCGCTCGACGCGCCGAATATGCCCTGGACCCGCAGCTGCTTGGTGGTGATCGCATCCGCGCTGATCGCCGGCTGACTGGAACCCGAGATGCCTTCGAGAATGACCGTGCCGCCGCGCCTGGCGAGAAGCAGTGCCGTGGCCGCGGCCTCAGGTCGGTTCGCCGCTTCGAAGACGAGGTCGAAGCCGCCCGCCAGCGAACCGCCCGGGTCGCCGTCGTGAATGTTCCACGTCTCGTCGCACCCAAGACGCCGAGCGAGCTCGAGCCGCGCCTTGCGGCTGCCCACCAGCGCCAGGCGTGCCGGCGACGTCAGACTCAGGATCGACACCGCGAGCAAGCCCAGCGTGCCGGCGCCGACAACGGCGATCCGCAGCCCAGGGCGAAGATCAGCCTCGAGAAGTCCCGCGGCGACGCACGCCGTCGGTTCGAGAACCGCCGCCGCTCCGAGGTCGGAGTGGTCCGGCAGTTGGTGGACCAGGCGAGCCGGAACTGAGATAAATTCCGCAAACGCACCCTGGTGGGTGAAGCCGGTCTCCGCGTACCCGGCGGTGCACAGGTTGGTGCGACCCTCCTGGCAGCGCTCGCACACGGCGCAAGAGCGAAAACCCTCAGCGACCACCGCGTCGCCGACAGCGATTCCACGCACGTCAGAGCCTATCCGCGCAACCGTGCCGGCCCACTCGTGCCCGGGGACGACGGGGTAGCGGACGAAGGCCGCGGGCCGCGAGCCGTGCATCACCTCGAGGTCGGAGCCGCAGATGCCGGCTGCGGCGACCCGGACGAGGACCTCTGTGGGCTCCGGTTCCGGCACCGTCAGATGCGCAACGTGCGCCTGCCCGGGTCGCTCCACGACGACCGCGCGCATCTTGCTCATTTTCGTGCCGCCTGAAGCGCCGAGTGCGTCTCGATGAGCGATCGGTACCAATCACCGCTGGCCTTGAGAGTGCGCCGCTGCGTGCCGTAATCGACGTGGTAAAGACCAAATCGCTTGCTGTAACCGAAGCTCCATTCGAAGTTGTCCATCAGCGACCAGACGAAATAGGCCCGCAGCGGAATCCCGGCGCGGATCGCGGCCGCGGCCGACCGCAAGTGGGCGACGAGGTAGTCGCGCCGGCGGACATCCTCGATTCGTCCGTCTTGTGGATTGACGGCGTCCTCAAACGCGGCCCCGTTCTCGGTGATGAGCAGGGCAGGTGGCCGATAGTCGGCGTGCACGCGCGCCAGGATCTCGTGGAGCCCGTCCGGATACACCTCCCAGCCCATCTCGGTGAATGCGGCGCCGTCGGGTTTCACGGCCTGGATCTTGAGTGGGCCCGCGTTGGAGGCGCGCACGAACCGCCTGGAGTAGTAGTTCACGCCCAGGAAGTCGAGGCCGCCGGCCCAGGTCGCGAGCTCTGCGACCGCGCCTCCGGGCATGAGCTCGCCGTAGAGCTCGACCATGTCGGCGGGATAACCGCGACCGTGCAGCGGGTCGAGGAACCAGCGGTTGAGCTGTCCGTCGGCGCGACGCGCGCCTGCGATGTCTTCCGGCGACGTCGTGGCGGGTACGCAGGGGGATAGGTTGAGAGCAATGCCCACCCGAGCATCTGGGGTGGCCGAACGAATCACGGCCGCCGCGAGGCCGTGTCCGAGCAGCAGCGAGTGGGCGGCGCTCAGCGCAAGTCGCCAATCCTTCAGCCCCGGCGCATGCACGCCGGCGGCGTGGCCGGCAAAGGCGACGACCTCGGGCTCGTTGACGGTGACCCAATCGACCACGCGATCACCCAGGCGCCGCACGACCTCGTCGGCATACGCGGCAAACCATTCCGGCGAATCGGGCGACGTCCACCCGCCTTGCTCCTGCAGGGCCTGCGGAAGGTCCCAGTGATAGAGCGTGGCCAATGGTCGAATGCCGTGCTCCAGCAGCGACTCGACGAGGCGCTCGTAGAAATCGAGACCCGACGGGTTCAGAGAACCGGTTCCCGTAGGGATCACTCGGGGCCAGCTGACCGAGAACCGATAGCCGCTCAGGCCAAGGTCGGCCATCAGCTGCACGTCCTCTTGCCAGCGCTGGTAGTGGTCGCAAGCCACATCTCCGGTCTCGCCGCGCTCGATCGCACCCGTTTTCCGGCAGAACTCGTCCCAGATCCCAAGGCCCTTGCCGTCGGCGTCCCATGCGCCTTCGATCTGGTAGGCGGCGGTCGCAGCGCCCCACACGAAACCCGCGGGATACGAGGACGCGATCTCCTCGAGCTCGCTCGTCATGGGGTGACGGCCTGGCGGAGATGCCATCGATCTTTGAAGAGGTCGAAATGGATCGCCCTGGCGGGGTGCTCCAGAACGAGATCCTCGTGCAGCGTCAGCCCGAGCCCTGGTCCCTGTGGTAGCCGGAAGTAACCGTCGACGACCTCAGGGTTGCCGGTCGCGGACTCCTTGACGAACGCCTCGGTGAAGTCGTTGAAGTGCTCCTGGATCTTGAAGTTTGTCGTGCAGGCCGCCAGGTGGAGGGCGGCCGCGGTGGAGATGGGCCCGCCTACGTTGTGCGGCGCCATGAGCACGAAGTGCGAATCCGCCCAGGCCGCGATCTTCTTGCTCTCGAGCAAACCGCCGACGGTCGTGATGTCCGGCTGCACGATGTCCGCGGCCTGGAGCTCGAACAGCTCGCGGAACTCGTGGCGGACGTGAATCCGCTCACCTGTCGCGACCGGGATCTGGACGTGCGAGGCGACCTTAGCAAGCGCCTTCAGGTTTTCCGGCGGCACCGGCTCTTCGATCCAGCTGGGGTTGAAGCGTTCGAGCTCTCGCGCGATGGAGATTGCGGTCGCGGGCGTGAAGCGACCATGCATCTCGACGAGGAGCTCCGAGTTCGGTCCGATCGCGTCGCGAACCGCTTCGACGAGGGCCAGCGCGTGCCGGCGTTCCTGGGGACTGAGCTCGTATGCGCCGGAGCCGAAGGGGTCGAGCTTGAGCGCGCGATAGCCGCGTGCGATCACCCGCCGGGCAGCCTCGTGAAATTCGGCGGGCGTCCGCTCCACCGTGTACCAGCCGTTGGCGTAAGCCTTGATGCGGTCGCGAACGGCGCCGCCGAGCAGCCTGTAGACGGGCTGCGAGGTCGCTTTGCCGACGATGTCCCAGCAGGCGATCTCGATCGCGCTGATCCCGGACATCACGATGCCGCCGACCCGTTCGTAGTCGGCGCGCCACATGCGCTGCACGAGGGCCTCGATGTCAAATGGGTCGGAGCCGAGAACGTGGGTCGGAATCGCGTGCTGCAGGTAGCCGAGGAGGGCCTGCGTGTGGTTGACCATACGCACCTCGCCAAGCCCTACGAGCCCGTCGTCGGTGCGTACCTTGACGATGCTCAGGTTGCGCCAACTCGTCCCCATCACGACCGGCGTGACCTCCGCGATCTTCATCCTGTGGGACTCGCCGGGGCCAGGCGAATTCCTTCGAGCACAGCGACTCCGTAAGGTCCGAGCTCGAAGCTGCCCTCGCCGGCCGACCCGCTCAGGTGATCGTTCCACCGAAAGCCGTCGAGCGCGAAGCGCTGAGTCCTGGCCAGGTGATTCAGAACCACCAGCAGCTCGCCTTCGCTTGTGCCGTCCAGCCTGACCACCTCGAGGCCCCAGGGGAGCTCCAGTGTTGTCCGGCCTCCCTGGTGGGCGAGGCGCCTGTACAGGTGGTCGAGGGTGGACCGTGTCGCCGCGCCGGCAAGATAGATGACGCGGCCACCTCCCAGATCGCGTTCGACGATCGCGGGCGACCCGGCGAAGGCTCCATCGCGATACGTGGCGACCACCGACGCATCGGAAACCTCGAGCTGCTCATACCAGCCGCGGAACTCGCCTTCGAATGTCTCGGAGCCGTCATCGCCGAATGTCGCTCCCTCATCGGCGGCGACGCTCATGTAGTCGGTGACGCGCGCGCCGCACAGTGCGTCGAGCAACGCCGGCAAGGGCCGTTCGGGCACGGCGTTGAAGCGGTCCTTGACACCGGTCCGGGGCGCCAGCACCAGGGTGCCGCCCGCGGCCACGTAGCTCGCCAGCAACGCCGCCAGGTCTGGATCGACGATGTATAGGTTTGGGGCGACGACCACCCGATAGCGATCAAAGCCGGCTGCCTCCACGAGCACGTCGACGCCGAGGCCAAGGCTGCGCATGGCTTCGTAGTGCCGCTGCATGGTTTCCTCATAGGCAAGGGCGGCGTTGGTGGGTTGGGCCTGAAGGGCGAAGCGCGAGTCGTAGTCATGAAGCAGAGCAACGTGACCGATCGACGACCGACGGGTCAGCCACGGAGCGAGCTCGCGAAGCTCAACGCTCAGGCGGCGCAGGTCGCGGTACCTACCCCGCGCGCCGCCATCCGCGTCGAGAATCCCGTGCCAATGCTGCTCGGTGCCGAAACGCGCGGTGCGCCACCGGAAGAACACCACCGCCTCGGCGCCGTGGGCGACGGCCTGGTACGTCCAGAGCCGGAACTGGCCCGGCTCCGGCGAGCGCATGTGTGCCCAGCCCACGGATCCCACCTGCTGCTCCATGACCCAGAACTTCTTGCGCTTGAGCCCACGCATCGCGTCGGCGGCCAGGGCGGACGATTGGTACGAGGCGTCCGGCGACAGGCCGGGATAGTTGTCCCAGCTCACCAGGTCGAGGTCTGCGGCGAGCTTGCCGTAATCGATCTCACCGAACCCGAAGCCCATCAGGTTGTGGGTCACAAACTGGCCAGTGCTCTCAGCTCGGAGGATGTTCGCCTGAAGGCGCTGATAGCGGACGTAGCTGTCCGACATGAAGCGGCGATAATCGAGCGCCAGGCCCGGATTCGGATCCCAGGGGTCCGGCTGCGGGAGCGGAACCTGATCCCACCGTGTGTAGGTCTGGCTCCAGAACGCGGTGCCCCAGCTTGCATTCAGGTGCTCGACCGACCCATAGCGTCCGGAGAGCCACTCTCGAAAAGCATTCCGGCACGCGTCGCAGAAGCAGCGGCCTCCGAACTCGTTGTCGATCTGCCAGCCGATCACCCGTGGGTCGCTGCCAAAGCGCCTGGCGAGCTCGTGGACGATCCGCTCGGTGGCGGCATGGTACGCGGGCTGGTTTGGGCAGTAGTGGCGGCGATGTCCGAACCCTTGTCGCCGGCCGTTGATGTCAATCGGGAGCACCTCGGGATGCCGCTCGATCAGCCATGCCGGCGCCGCCGCGGTCGGTGTGCCGAGCACGATCTCCAGGCCCTCGCCGTGGAGGATCTCGATCGCATCCTCGAGCCAGGCGAAATCGAACCGCTCCGCCTCGGGCTCGAGCGCCGACCACGCGAACTCGCCAAGCCTGGCGAGGCTTAGGCCCGCCTCGGCCATCATCCGGGCGTCGGTGTGCCATCGGTCACGCGGCCACTGCTCGGGGTAGTAGGCGACTCCCAACCGGATGCCCTTCTCGGCCATCGTCACCCCTTGATCGCGCCGCTCGTGATCCCGGCCACGAGCCGTCGTTGGAGCAGCAGGAACACCAGGAGCATCGGCAGCACGCTCACCACCGAGCCGGCCATCAGCACATCGAAGGCTGTTCGCCCGGGCGGCCCTTGAAGGCTGTTCAGCATCACCGGCACGGTCTGCATCGAGTCGGAGTGCAGGATGGCCAGCGGCCACAGGAAGTTGTTCCAGGAGCTCATGAAGAAGATGATCCCGAGGCTCACCAGGCCCGGCACCGACGTCGGCAGCACGATCCGCCAGAAGATCCGGAACTCGCCTGCGCCGTCGACTCTCGCCGCGTCGAGCATCTCGTCGGGCACCGAGAGCATGTACTGGCGCATGAAAAAGATGCCGAAGGCGTTGGCGGCCCCCGGAATGATCAGAGGCCAGGGCGTGTCGATCCAGTGGAAGAGGTTGCGCATCATCACGAAGAGCGGAACCATGACGACCGCGAACGGCAGCGCCATCGAGGCGAGCATCGAACCAAAAAGCAGGGCCCGTCCCGGAAAGCGGAACTTCGCGAATGCATAACCGCCGAGCGCGCAGAGGAAAACCGAGATACCCGTCGCGAGGGACGCGATGTAGAAGCTGTTCCAGAGCTTGAGGATCGCGTTGTTCTGCTCGAACAGCGAGCGGTAGTTGTCCAACGTCGGATGCTCCGGCAGGAACGTGTTCCCGGCAAAGATCTCAGAGAAAGGTTTGAACGACGAGCTGAGCATCCAGACGAACGGGAAGATCATCAGCGCGCTCAACGCGATGATCGACGCGTAGGCGATGGGCTTCTCCGCTGAGAGTCTCACTGGACCGAATCCCTGCGGCTGACGCTCCAGAACTGGAACAGCGTCACCACGACGATGATCGCGAAGTACACGTAGCTTTCAGCGGCGGCATAGCCGAAGCGCAGGTCCTGAAATGTGGTGTTGAAGATCTGATAAACGGGGGTCTCGGTCGCCCGGATCGGCCCGCCGCGCGTGAGGATGTACGGCTCGGTGAACATCGAGAATGTGCCGATGATCGAGATCGTGACCGCGAACACGATCATCGGCCGGAGCAGCGGTACTGTGATGCGGCGGAAGGCCTGGATGGCGGTGGCGCCGTCCACCTTCGCCGCCTCCACCAGCTCCGGTGGAATCGTCTGCAGCCCGGCGAGCATGAGCACGGTGTTGTAGCCGAGCCAGGCCCAGATCATCAGCAGGCCCAGCGAGATGCGCGCCCACCAGACGTCGTCGAGCCAGGGCACCGCATTGACGTGCACGAACGCGAGCGCATGGTTGAGCGCGCCGCTGTCCTTGTCGAGCATCAGCCTGAACGTGTAGCCGGCGGCAACCATCGACGTGATGTTGGGCACGAAGATCAGAGCTCGCCACATGCCCTGGAGCTTGAGGAAACGCGAGTTCAGGACCGCGGCGATGACGACCGCGAGGAACGTCATCACGGGGACGTAGATGAAGAAAAGGAGAGCCGCGTTGAGCATCGAGTTCCAGAAGATCGTGTCGTGGCTCAGCTCGGCGTAGTTGGCGAGGCCGACGAAGTCCATCGGTCCCAGTCCCGGCCAGTCGTGGAGGCTCAGCCAGAACGAGAAACCGATCGGATAGACGTTGAAGACCGCAAACAAGATGAAGAACGGGGAGATGAACAAAAGCGGCCAGCGGTGGGGCCGCAGTGAGCGCGCCCACGCCCGCCGCGGCACCCACGCGGTGGCGTCGAGCAGCAGATCGCCAGGCGCGACTGCCTCGTCAGGCGGTCGCCGGAGTCTACGCCGAACCTGACCCAGCACCGCTCAAGTAAAGAACAGGCCCTTCAGGAGCGGTGGGTTCTGTCGCGGATCAGGCTGGCGGCATTCGCCAGCGCCTGCTGGGCGCTTTGTTGGCCGAGAGCGTATTTCTGGATCTCGGGCGTGGTCAGGCTGTTCATCTGCTGGTAGTCGGTGCTGTAGATCCCCGCGTCCGGGATCTTGGCCGCGACGTCGGCGAACAGGGAGCGGACCTTCTGGTCGGCGAAGTACGGGTCGGCCTCCTGGAAGAACGGATCCGCGAACGCCGGCTTGAGGCTCGGGAAGATGTCGGTCTTCTCGTACATCAGGAGCTGCGACTGGTCGCGGCCGAGGTGGAACTCGACGTATGCCCTCGCCGCGTTCTTCTGGGTGCTCTGGTCGAAGATCGCCAGCACCGAGCCGCCGTCGTTGCTCGCCCGGCTCCCGCCCGCCTCCCACATGGGCAGCAGGAAGACACCCCAGTTGCCGGCGGCTTTGGGCGCGATGAAGCTTTTGAAGAACGTGCCCATCCAGACGGCTTCGACCACGGTCGCCGAGGTCCCGCCGGACTGCCCCTTGTACCAGGGGTCGGTCCACGGCTCCTGGTCGGCCGCCAGGCCGTCGGTCCAGAAGCGACCGATGTATTCGAGCGTCTGCTGAACCTTGCGGTCCTTGTCGAGGATCACGTTTCCGTTCTTGTCGACGTAGCCGGTGCCACGCTGCCAGAGCAGCGTTTCGAACAGGCGTCCGTCGTTGCGGGCCTTGGCCTGCTGCCACATAAACGCGCCCGTCTTTTCCTTGATGGTCTTGGCGGCCTGATAGAAGTCGTCCCACGTCTGGATCGAGGTGGGATCGACGCCGGCCTTCTGGAACACGTCGCGGCGATAGAAAACGGCGACCGGCCCCGGGTCCCAGGGCATCGCGTAGTAGCGGTTTGACTTCTTGGTCCAGGTCCACTTGTAGCTGACGATCTTCGAGACATAGGGCTTGACCCAGTCGGTGATGTCGGCGAGCGCCCCCAGGTGCACGTACTGCGGCAGGTGAGAGTCTTCGATCAAAGCCACGTCCGGCGCGCCCGAGCCGGCGGCGATCGCGAGCTGGATGTTGCGGTAGGTCTCGGCGGGAGGCCGCTCGACGTACTTGAAGGTGATCTTCGGGTACGCGGCGGTGAACTCGGAGTCGACCAGCTTCAGCGCGTTCAGGGAGTCCTTCCACCCCCACACCGTGATCGAGCCCGAGGTGTCTTTGGAGAGCGCAGTCACCGTGGGCGCCGCTTCTCCGCCACAGGCTTCGAGGATCGCCGGGAGGGTAGGCAAGGAGATCCCGAGCACCCCCAGGCGCTGGATCATCTGGCGCCGGGTCAACCGGCTTTCCGGCCAGCGGGACAGTGGGTTTCCTTTGGTGCTCAGCTCATCCTGGCTCATGCTCGCTCTCCTGATCCGCGTCATCCAAGCCGAAGTCGGTTTTCAGTGACGGCATCCGGGTGTGACCGGTCACATACGCGAATGGTGAGCGGCCTCGCGCGGATTGTCAAGAAGAAAATGTGACCGGTCACTTATTGCCGTTCGTCTCGGGCATAATTCAGGCCCGATGAAGCGGTCCGATTCGAAAAGCGGAAGGCGCCCCACCATCCGAGAGGTCGCCGCCCAGGCGGGCGTCTCCCACCAGACGGTCTCCAGGGTCATCAACTCCGACGGCTACGTGTCCGAGGCGACTCGAGAAAACGTGCTCGAGGCCATCCGGCGCTTGAACTTCGTGCCCAACGGCATCGCGCGGAGCCTTTCTTCAAGGCGCAGTCACACGCTGGGGGTGGTCAGCAACGACATCTCTGATCACTCGTTCGCCGAGATGGCGGCCGGCGCGGAGCTCGAAGCCCGGCGCCACGGCTTCTACCTGATCATCGGCAGCGTCGAGGACCGATCGCCTGACGACGAAGAGGCCTACCTGCGCCTGATGCAGCAAAGGCGAATCGAAGGGCTGATCGTGGCCCGCCCTCGACTCCGGCCGGCGAGCCGCCGCCTGCTGGCCGCACTCGCCGACTCTATCCCTACCGTCGCAATCGCATCCCGCCTCGAGGCGTTGCGCCTTCATTCCGTGGACATCGACAACCGGGGCGGGGGTCGGTTGGCGGCCGCTCACCTGATCGAGAATGGGCACCGCGCCATCGCGACGATCACCGGCCCCCAGGACTGGCCTTCGGCGCAGGCCCGTCTGGAAGGCGCCCGAGAGGCGCTTCGAGAGGCCGGCATCGGCGATGGCCTACTGGTCACGGAGAGTCAGGAGTGGGGAGTCGAGGGAGGCCGGGCTGCGATGTCCCAACTCTTGGGGTCCGACCGGCGGTTCACGGCTGTGTTGGCCCAGAGCGACCTGCTGGCGCTGGGGGCGATCACGGAGTTGAGAGCGAGGGGTCGGGCCGTGCCAGGCGACGTGTCTGTCGTCGGCTACGACGACATCCCGGTGGCTCAGTATCTGAGTCCTCCTCTGACGACGGTGCGCCAGCCGATGTCTGAAGTCGGTGCGAGGGCGGTCAAGCTCCTGGCCGAGGAACTGTCCGGTCCGGCCCGCGACAAAAGAACGAGGCGGCGGCAGCACCAGCTGGTCGATGTTTCATTGGTCGTGCGCGAATCGGTGGCAAGTCCGGCATTCTCTGGCAGGCGTTAGAGGAAATGCAGGTCAACGGCCACCTGACAGTCGACACGTATCCTGATAGGGAATTTCGCTCCCCTTAGTCGACGCTCTTCGAACTTTTCTCCTCGCTTCGAGCCCTGAGCTTCTCGAATCGTCAATGGTGTTCCGTTAGCCACATGAAAATGCGCGGCGGGTCGCAATCGGGGGCGAGATGAAAATCGACCCGGGCTAGGTTTCATCTCCAGGCAGCGGCTTGGTCAGGTACCTCTGCACCGTCGGGGCGTACCAGGGGACGAGCGAATCGGTGTTTGCTGTGGCAAACGGATCACGTATCGAGCCATGGCAAGACCCAATAGCTCTGAGCTGATCAGCGCCTCGGTGCAGGGACAGGCTGTCCAGGTTCCTCCGGCGGCGTCCCACGGAGGACGCCGCCACAGCTCATACCGTCACAGACCGGGGCAGGTGCCCGGATCAGGAACATCGATTCTCGCCGAGCCGCCCGGAGGCACGCGCGGGAAGGTGACATACAGCACGTATGGAATCGCGCCGGTGCTAACCACGTCGTCGACTTCGCCAGGTCGCTCAATAAACGCCTGCCCTGCCGAGTAAGTGAAAATCTGGCACTGGCTGCCGACGGATTTGTAGACGGTGAGGTTACCCTGGTGGACAACGATGATCGCTCCACCTGGATGAGAGTGCCATCCCGAGGAGCCCCCGGGGATCACCGTGATCTGCGACACGACGATGTCCGTTCCCTCTTCAATCGGGAGGGTCCCCTCAGACTGGTCGGTGCCTCGTGCGAGGAGCACGTTATTCAGGCCGGACGGCGGTGTGGCCAGTACGTCGCCGCCGTAAGCCGCAAATCCCATGATGCCTAGCAGAAATAGGGCCCAAGACAGTTTCGATTTGAAGAATCTCATTTGCTCTCCTTCTTCTCAGATGTGATGGCTTCGACAACGCGGAACGGATCGAGCTCGGCGCGCTGCGCCGCAAGCGCGGCGTAGCCCCCCGACGGTGCGTTGAAGACGAAGAAGCAGATCTCGTCTTCCGGCACATGGATCGAGCGCTCGAAGCGGACGCGGGTTCCCTCTCGAGTCAGTTCATCGGCCGCCGAGCGCGCACGCCGCGTGCGAGCTGTTCGCTCTCCCGCCCGGCCGCGCGGGAGATACGTCTCGACGAGGTAGCTCGGCATGCGGCCAAGCTAGACCCCCGGCGGCGCGGAGGAAACGTAAGAACCGCTGATCTTTAATGCAGGCGGCGCGCAAGCTCGGTGCGCGAACGGACTCCGAGCTTGGCGTAGATGTGCGTCAGGTGGCTCGCGACTGTGCGCTCGCCGAGAAACAGCGAAGCGGCGACCTCCTGGTTGGTGCGGCCCTCGGCCACAAGCGCGGCGACGCGACGTTCGGCCTCGGTGAGCTCATCTTTGTTTGCCGGTGGGCGGCCTCCGATGCGAGCCAGCTCGGAACGCGCTTTGGCCGCCCACAGCGGCGCGGGCAGCCGGTCGAAAATCTCCTTGGCGCCTTCGAGGTACGCGCGCGCGGCCGCGCGCTGCTTGGCGCGTCGCTGGGTGGCGCCGAGGGCGAGGAGAGTGCGGGCGTGCTGGAAGGGGTCCTGCGTCCGCTCGTGCTCTCGCAGGGCTCGCTCGAATTGCTGTTGCGCGCCGGTCATGTCACCGCGCGCCGCCATTAGGAGCGCGCGGCACCGCGCCGTGATCGCAAGAGCCCAGGAACGGTCGAGCGCGCGGGCGCGCTCCTCCCACGGCGACAGCTTCTCCTCTGCTTCCTTCAGGTCGCCGACAGCGATCAGCGCTTCGAGTGTATCCGCGAGCTCGAAACGGTGGCCCGGCTCGAGCAGCATCACGGTGTCGCGGATTTCCCATCCCCTTCTTAGATACTGGAGTGCCTTTTCGGGTTCGCCACGCGAGAGCTCGATGAAGCCGAGGACCGCTCGATGCCCGGATTCGGCAATGCGAACACCCTCGGCCTCTGCGCGCGCGAGGGCAAGCGTTGAGAGCCTGCGTGCCTCTTCGACCATCCCGCTGTGGGCCGCCACCATCGCGGCTGGAAGCTCCGCGATCGGCTGTGAACCTTCGATCCCAAACTCTGTCCGGATGGCAAGCGACGCGGCGGCGTGGCGAGCCGCCGGCCTCCAGTTGCCGGCCCGTAGTTCGAGCATGCTGAGGTACCAGAGGGCCTCTTCCTGCTGGCGGCTGTCCGCGGCGGCCAGTTCGGCGCGCCATCGTTCGAGCACCCGCCTCGCCTCGTCAAGCCGGCCCGACCAGATGAGCTGGTAGACGAGCGCATTGGTTGCCGCACTTGTCTTCTGTGACGGAGGAAGTGACCGCTCGATCGCCAGCGCCTCCTCCATCTCCTCGTCCGAGGAACCGAGGCCGGTGCGCGAATGGAGGAGGCAATACATCGCGAGCGACCGGCATCTCAGCGCGGGTTCACCCGCGCTCGTTGCGGCCTGCGCGGCCAGTTCGGAATGCTCGAGAGCGACCTTTCCGTCCTCAGTGTCCATCATCAGATCAGCGAGACTCAGATGGATCTCTGCCAGGAGTGCTGCGTCGCCCTCGGCTTCCGCGAGGGCTGCTCGGAAGCGGACCACCCCTTCGCGCGCACCGACGAAAGACTCCTCGGCGCGAGCGAGGGCCACCAGCACCCTCGCCCGCTCTACTCCGGGCGGCGCGGTCTTGCGTGCTTGGTCCAGGAGCGCGATCGCTCGTCGGCCGTCGCCCGCGTCGCAAAGCTTCTCGGCGTAAGCCAGCATCCGTTTCCGCTTGTCTTCGTGATCAGCATCCGGAGTCACGCGCAGCGCCAGTTCGGCCAACTCGGCGCTCGCCATCGTTGCCCCCCGGAGGTTGGCTGCTGCAGAGGCTGCATCGAGCGCGTCGGCGATCTTTGCGTCCTGCCCGGCGGCAGCGAGTGCGAGGTGGCGAGCTCGCGCTATCGGGTCGTCTACCGTCCTCGCCAGCGCGCTGTGCGCGTTTCGCCGGTCCTCGAGTGACGCGCCGGCGTAGACAGCCGACGCCAGCAGGGGATGGGAGAAGCGAACAACACCCTCGGACTCCTCGACCACGCGCGCCTTGAATGCAGGTGCCAGCGACTTCATCGGAAGCTGCCGCGCCATCGGCCGCCCATGTGTAGCCACAAGCAGCAGTGCATCGCGCGCAGCCTTGGGAAGGCCCCTGAGCCGGACCTCGAGCAGCCGCTCCAGGCTCTCCGACATCGGAATTGGCTTTGTCAGCTCGTCGGTCAAGTCGAGGGTCCGCACAAGCTCGAGTGCGTAGAAGGGATTGCCCCCGGATGCCTCGTGAATGCGCAGGACGGCGGGCCGCGGCAACGGCCTGTCGAGCCGGTCGTGCAGGAACTTGTGTATCGCACCGAGGCTGAGCGGTCCTATCGCGATGCTCTCTGTGTCGATCGCTTGTTCAACGTGAGTGACCTGGGTGCCGCGCCGAGCTACGAGAGCCAGAACCGGGTGGGTGTCTAGGCGACGAAGCGCGAACGCGAGCGCTCGTGCCGATGAGTCATCGAACCACTGGACGTCGTCGATCGCGATGAGCAGCAGCTGGTCTCGGGTAAGAATGACGAGCGCATCGCGAATCGCCACCCCGAGTGCGCGCGAATCGTGCCGGTCGTCCTGCGCGTCCTCGTGGAGCAGCGCCGCAGCGAGGGCTCGTCGCCTTGGTGGCGACAACCTCGGCAGGACAGTATCGGCAACGCCCTCCAGAAGGTCACCGAGGCCGACGAATGGCAGGGCGAGCTCGGCTTCGGCCGGGCGCGACGTAAGGACGCGAACTCCACGTGCGCGGGCATGCTCGACCCCCTCTCTCCAGACCGTCGACTTGCCGATCCCTGCCTCACCCTCGAGGACCAGCCCTCTAGGCGCGCGTCCGGCCGCGTCGATGAATGCATCGACCTTGGCGAGCTCCTGCTCCCTGCCTACAATCTCGGCGGTCATCGGACCGCAACATGGTGACACCGGCAGGCGTGGGCTCACCGGTCCCAATCGAGAACACGGCTAGCTCTGATGGTCAACTCGCACGTTCAGTTCCCATAAGGGCCCAGCACCACGGGCCTGGCAGACGTGTCAAGACCCGCAGTCAAGATCGCGATTCGGTAATCAGATCTGGCTCCGGGACAGGGATTCGAACCCTGACCTTGCGGTTAACAGATCGCAGCAGCCCGTTCAGAACTGGTGGTCCGAATTCGCTGAGGGGCCGCTGACTGCCGCCGTTCAGCACCATTTGCCACCGGCGTTGCTGTACGGTGCGCCTCGCGCATCCTGCGACAGCAACAGGCTTAAGACCGCGGCTTCAGCGATCGATGCGTCCGCATCCTCAGGGATAGGTTTCTGCGTACGCTTCGACTGCGACCTCAAAACATTCCAGCGGAGCTTTGAAGCTGCCGGCGCCGATTTGGCCCCCGGCGTTGCCCGCTATCCCTATGTCCAGAATCGGCGTGATGCCGGTCTGAACGACGCGATGGATCTCGATTCCGATTGGCACGCCGCGAAATCCGAAATACGGGATCTTGAGTTCGGGATGCTCGCTCAGAGTAATGTCATACATGGCGAGGTTCGCCTCGACCATCTTCTGTGCCGACCCACCCTGGTATTCCTGCAGAGGGAAAGCCCCCGCCTGCGCGAAGCCTCCCAAGCCCGCGGTCTCGTTGAAGGTGCTCTCCCCTCCCATGAACTCGATGTCTGCTGCGGAGAAACCCTCGAACAGCTTGGCTCCGTACATGGTCGGCAGCGGGCCCCGAAACCATTCATCGCCAAGGCCACTCACCCTGATCGCGAAATTCCGGCAATTGAACACCATGCCGGTGACTACGCTGGAGCCCTGGATGCCATGCGCGGCGTCAGCCGCGGTACGCGATGCGGCCATCGAGAGACGCAGGAAGAAGTAGTCGCTCGACTTCAGATAGTCGAGCGTTTGCTTCACTTCCTGGGGGGAACGTGTTTGCAGCTGCATCAGTGGTTCCAACAGCTCTCGAATGAACAGGAGCGTCGCCGCCGTGTTGCGGCTGTGCAGCTCATCCCCCATATGTAGGGCACGCTTCATGATCGGCAACAGCGGCACACCGCCCGCGAGCCGGACCAGCTCGCCGAGAGTCGGGGCTATGACATCGGCTATGTAGCGGAGATTCTGGTCGACCTCGCTGTTGAAGACGCCGTAGTTAAGTCGGTGGCGAGAGACGCCCTCAAACAGATTGCAATATGCGCGGTTCGAGCCCATCCGGTTTTCGACCACGAATACGGGCATAGAAGCCGTGTAGATTCCCGCCAGCGAGCCGACGCATCGATAATCCCCGCACGGTTGCACCCGGATCCCGCCCGAGGCTAGCTTCTCCACAGCATCCTGCGGGTTCTCTGCCAGGCCCTCATGGACGGCGCCGCCGATGATCCCGTTGCGCTGTCCTCCTACGTACTGATCCCAAGGCAGCGGCGCCCCCGACGTAAGCACCGTGCGCGAATCGAATTCGGGCACCGCCTGCGCCAGCGGCAACACGTCGACCAGCACTGCGTCCGCGGCTGCCAGGCGTTGAACGGCCTCGGCGTTCGCAGTATCGCGCAGTGTCAACGCATCAAAAGAAGGTCAGGTAGCGGTCGATTTCCCAGGCGGAGATGTGGTTGTGGTAGCCCCACCATTCGCGAGACTTCAGATCGACGTACGCGGTTCTCAGCTCTGGGCCGAATACTCGCTCCATCAGCGGGTCCGCGTCGAAGGCTTCGACGGCCTCGAGCAGGGTCCTGGGGAGCATCTTGACTCCGCGTTCAGCCAGCTGAGCGTCAGACAGTAGGTACATGTTCTCGTGTCGCGGCTCACCTGGATCGAGCCCCTTTTCGATTCCCTCGAGTCCCGCCTCCAGATACGCGGCCGCGGCGAGGTATGGATTGCACGTCGCATCCACAGCGCGACTTTCAACGCGCGGGCTGGTTAGTGGAATCCTCAGCATGTGCGTCCTGTTGTTTCCGCCGTATGAGCGGAAAATTGGTGCCCAGGTAAAGCCGGTCATCGATCCCGACTTCACCAGACGCTTGTACGAATTGACGGTCGGCGCAGCCACCGCAGTCAATGCCGGCGCGTGTGCGAGCACGCCGCCGATGAACTGATATGCGAGCCGGGAGACGCCACAGCCGCGGGGGTCGTCTGGATCCGCGAAGAGGTTGGCTCCAGAATGGATGTCAGCCAGCGACATGTTGAAATGCGCACCCGTTCCGGTGCGATTCGCGTAGGGCTTCGGCATGAGGGTGAGCTCGAACCCGTGCCGGCGCGCGACTTCCTTCATCATCATCCGCCACAGAGTCTGGCGGTCGGCCATCGACATCACATCTGTGTACGAGAAGTCGAATTCGAACTGCGAATTGGAGTCTTCGTGATCGAACGAGTGCACGTCCCAGCCCAGCTGGTTCATGTAACCGATCATCTCGTCCATGAACGGCATGTTCGCGAGCAGGTCCGTGATGTCGTATGCAGCCTTAGCGAGGATGTCGCGCGGGTTCGCTGGAACGACATCGCCGTTCTCCCTCCGCACCAGGTAGAACTCGGTTTCGATTCCAAGGTTGAACACATAGCCGAGGGCAGCAGCGCGATCGACCGCGCGCTGCAGCACCACTCGGCTGCACATCGGCCACGGCTTGTGGTGGTAGTAGAGGTGGCCTGGCGCCCACGCATATCCTCGCATCCAAGGCAGCTCCACGATGCGGTTCAGGTCCGGCCGCACCGAGAGCTCGTCGTCGTTCGGCTCCTGGCCGAGGCCGTCTAGCGCCGAGCCCGTAAACAGCTCCGAGCCCCGCATCATGCCGCTGAAGTGGTCGATCGGGACGCATTTCGCCTTGCCCACCCCGTGCACATCCGTGTATGCCGCGAGGCAGTAGCGAATGCCGGCCTTCTTGAGCTCCTCGCGCCTGGCTTCGTACTCCGATCGCTCGTCCGCCAGGACGGGATGAGTGGACTGGACCTTCTTAACCATCTCCAAGACCCTCGGCGAGGGGCGCGAATGGTATCCGCTCGGACCACGGCTTCCACCGATCAACGTTCGACAAGTCAATCATCTGTCCGATCGGTCCGATGGCAAGGTCTCCATCCTCTTGCGAGCTGGATTCGAGGCGGCCCACCACCATGTCGCCCAGCGCACCACCGATTCCTGGCGCATTGATATCCCACGTTCCCTCGGAGCGGCCATCGCGCACTGCTTGAACCGCCTTCGGCGTGCCGTTCCGAGACACAACCTTGATTCCTGTGCGGCCCGTTTCGGCAAAAGCATCCAGCGTCCCGAGCATCGTCTCGTCGTTGAACGGGACCATGCCGTCTAGTTGCGGGAAATCCGCGAGGATGCGCATGGCGGTCTCACGGCCTCCCGGCCGGAGGTCGGTCTGGTTTCGATACCTGTCCTCGGTGGGGTCGTTGACGCGATTCAGACCGCTGCGATCCACTCCGTTGACGATCCCGGCCACGAGCTCATCGTCGTCGATGATCTTTGGGCCACCGACCACTGCCACGTTCACGCCTGGTTGAAGCCGGTCGGCCAGATGTTCCGCCATGTAGGTGCCCTGGTTGAAGTTCGGATAAACGAGCGAGCCGTCCACAGGAAATCGCGGCCGCTCGAAGCTGAACACTTGCAGCCCCGATTTGCGCGCACGAGCGACAGCGGCTGCAGGCTCGGTCGGGTCGAGCACATAGATGATGATCGCGCGAATTTCAGCTGCGATCGCGAAATCGATGGTGGATGATGCTCGCTCGCGCCAATCAGCACGAGTGAAGTCGTTGAACACGACACGCAGCTCGAGGCCAGCCGCGCGGAGGCGGTGTTGCAGGCCGTGGGCAATGGCGTCGACGCCCGGGTTCGTCCCGTAGTCCATCGGATTGAGGTAGAGCACGCGGCCAGACAGGTGTGACGTCATCGCCTCACCAACGCTCGGGGTATCTCTGTCGTCAATACCTCGACCCCCGACTCAGTGACGACGACCTGGTCCTCGGCTGTGAAAATTCCACTCCTCCACTCGTCGTCGCCGCCCATGCCTACGATCGTTGGCTCGACGCAGAGCACCATGCCCGGCCGCGCGATCACCTCCCCCTGCTCCGAGCCTGGTTGGCCGATAAGCGGCAGCTCCCAATGGTCGAGGCCAATGCTGTGACCGATCTGGCCCGGGATCAGCGTGTATTCACCCACGCCCGCGTCGTCGAAACACGCCTGCGCGGCGCTCCACGATTCGCCCAGCTTGCGACCTGGCCCGAGCGCCTCGACCGCGGCGTCCAGGGCCTGCACCGCGACTTCGTAGTAATGCTCGGCGGAATCGCTCAGCCGTCCAATGACACCTGAACGGATGAAGTCCGCGCGGTATCCATTAACAGAGCATCCTCCGTCCAACCACACCTGTTCGCCCGATCCGATTGCCCTGTCGCTCGCGGGCTGCACGACCTGGCGGTATCGCTCGGGTCCGGCGAGAAAGATGAGCGTCATGGGCGTGACCGACGGACGTGCACCGGCGGCGAGCATCGCCTGAGCTGCAATTCGCGTGAGTTCGGCCTCGGTGACACCCGGCTTCAGCGCGTCGAGAGCCGCCACATAGCCGATCTCCGAAAGCCGCACCGCCTCTCGCAATCGCGATATCTCGTCCGCGCTCTTCAACGATCGCATCGCCCAGATCGGCAGCGCGACATCGACGATCTCCGCCCTTGGCAGACTGGCGACTAGACGCTGGTGATCCTGCGGGCTCAAGTTGGGTCGCTGTCCGAGGCCAAGTTCGAAACCCAACCGGCCTCGCTCGAGCCCACGCTTCGCAAGGGCGTCGGTAATCGCTTGAATCGGGTCGTCGTTAAGGCCGTAGAGACAGGGCGACATCCAGCTGGTCGCCTGCACCCCGCCCTTCTCGACTACTGTCGCGACGAGTGCCGCCTGACCAGGGTCGCGAGGAACGATGGCCGCCGCCGGCAGCAGCGGCGGCAGGATCCACAGCCAGGTTTGCAGTCCGGATATATAGCGGATCGTGTTGGGCTGGGCCAGCACCAGTGCATCGAGGTTCATCTCGCTCATGAGCCCCGTTGCGGCGGCATACCGCAGGCCGTACTCGCCGAGCGAGAACTCCAGATCTGGAGCGTCTCGCCCGGCGAACGGTGGCGGATTCGAACGCGACCTCTCGACCGTGTCCAGCAGCCCGTTGAGGTCCATCACGGTCTGCCGAGGTTGCTTAGCGCGATGCTGCCGGCGTCACCCCGGCCGCTGCCGGCGCGTCGGGCCCCACCGGCTGTTTGGCTCGGCGTCGAAGTACGAGGAACCACCAGAGCGCGCCGAACACGGCCGTCACGACGAATGCTTCCTCGAGGATTGGGAATGAGCCCAGGTTTGGATTGGTCGCTGCCCTTGGCCAGGCTGCGTCGATTGCGACTAAGCCTACCCACACGGTTCCGATGATCGCAAGCGGCGTGCCCCACGCACCCAACTTGAACGGTGCGCTTGTGGTCGGCCAGCCACCGAGCCGCCTCCTGATCATGGAGGCCAGGACCAGAAAGTACGGAACCAGGATCATGAACGTGATTGCCGCGATCAAAACCGGGATCTGCTGGACGAACAGCAATGGGACCATGCTCAAGAGCGCGGCGACGACTATGCAGATGACGGGTTCGCCATTTCCCGCGAGTCGAGTCAGGTAACGGGAGCCTGGAAGTTGGTTATCCCGCGCCATGCCGTACATCATGCGAACGATCGCCGCCAAGGTGGCAATCGAGGTGCTGGACACGGCAACGAATGCCGCGATCAGAAACGCCTTGGCGCCGAACGAACCGAGGTTAGTGGTCAGCGTTGCAGGGATCACACCTTCGGGCTCCTTCATCCCTTTAGCTACATCAGGCAGCGACAGGATGAGCGCGAAGTCGAAGATGAACACGAACAGGCAGGCCCCCGCGAGGGCGGTGACAATCGCCCGGGCCGGGCTCACTCTAGAATTCTTGGTTTCTTCCGCGAATGCCCCGGCAGTTTCAAATCCGACAAACTGCGTAATCACCAGCGCGACGACGATGAGGAACGGAACAATGTAGCTCCCGCTTCCTTCGACCCCACCCGTCGTGAAAAGCACGCTCAGCGGCTGATGGACGTGGCCGAGGAGCAGGATCGCTGCCCCCAGAAGAACGATTAGCTCGAGGGTGACGCCGACGTTGTTGATCAGCGCGACCACCCGGACCGACGTACTCAAGACCAAGGCTGTGGCGATGATCGTGAGGAACGAGATCACGATTTCAGTCGTCGAATTGAACTGGATCTGGTCCGGAAAAACACCGGCCAGGACAATGTTGATGACCAGGCCGACTGCCGGCATGACCAGGATGATGGCGACCAGGTAGAACAGGCCAGTCGCCCAGCCCACACCTTCGCCACCGAGGTATTTCGCCCACTGGTAGATCCCGCCCTCGAGCGGGTAGTGGGAGCTTAGTTCGGCCCACGTTAATGCCACGACTAATTGAAAAATGAAGATCAGCGGGATGGACCAGATGAACCCAGGGCCACCAAAGGCAAGGGTCGCGCCGGTGATCAGAAGTGCTCCAGTTGTCGGGCCCTGGAATGCGATCGCGAACAACGAGCTGGATATGTACCCGATTGCTCGCTTGAGCTTCGGCTCGAAGCCGAACTGCTTGAGATAAACGTCATCCTCTTGGGCTGCCCTGGACTCGGACATGGTTGCTCCCCTCCGGGGCGCCTAGCCCCGCCCGCATCTGCGCGTCGCTACCCTCGACGCAATGTGGGCACACTAAGCCCTAAATCGACGATTGTCAACACCGCCGTGGCCGCTTTGGATCGATTTTCGTTCTCAGGAGGCAGCGGTGAATTGACCTTCGAGCTTAAGGGTGCTAGCGTACGGCCAACGCTTTGATGCCAGGTAGAGTCAGGCTCCGAGCCTCCAGCCGCCCCCCGAACCGGCCGTACGACGACCTCGATCGACAGATCATCGGCCTGCTGCAGAAGGACGGCAGGCGCCCCAACACCGAAATCGCACAGCAGCTCGGCGTTACTGAGACCACGGTGCGGAAGCGGATTGGCCGGTTAGTCTCGGAGAACCTGATCAAAGTTGTGGCAGTGCCCAGCCCTGAGGTGATGGGTATGCCGATGAGTGCAATCGTCGGCATCAGCGTCGACATGACTGGCGTCGCCGACGTCGCGGCCGCGCTCGAGGCGCTGCCTCAGACTCGCTACGTCGGCTACTCCACTGGACCGTACGACTTGATCATCGAGGTCTTTTTTCGATCGCACGAGGAGTTGCTTGACCTGCTTTCAACGAAGCTCGCGAGGATCCCAGGAATTGCGAAGACTGACACGTCGGTGATCCTAAAGGTGACCAAATTCGCTTACGAATGGGAAATCCCCGACGATTCTCGCGAAAGTCTCGGCGGGGATGCACTACAAAAGCCCACGGCCTGATCCTCACGCGAATGAAGGATTATCTATCGCTGCTTGGCCTATCCAACACGTCAACTGCATGACACACCAGGCGGCCTCATCGGCATTCGCTACGTGCCGCTGACCGTAGTCAGATGCCACCGCATATCACCGTCGTTGCTGTACAGAGGGGTACTTTTCCTCTGGCCTGGCCCTACCAGTTCTGCTGGAGCAACTCGGAGATTGAACCGTCGAACTTGGCCAGACGGATGTGGACCTCAATTACCTCATCGGAGGTAACGGGTGCCGTCGGGTCGATGTCCGTCCGGTGCTCGGTCCACTCCGTGCCGCACTGACAACGGTGAAATATGCAGCAGTCGGTGTGGGAGCGGTAGACGTAGACATCAGCATTTTCGAGCTTGCGGCCGCACACGCACATGCCCGTTACTGATTCCAGGTTCGACTCTTGCATGGCATCTCCGTGTCAAGGCTCAGAGTGCCTCGACAGGTCGTTTAGGCAATGGGCACTAGCGGCGCGGCCTAGGCGAGTGCCCCCGTCGACACAGGACAGGGAACGCGGGTAAAGCCCAGCCTGTGGGGGTCACAAATTCAGCGGCGGGCAGGCTGACCGGAGTAGGGTGGCCTGGCCGATAGTCAGACTCTTTTTGTCGATCGCTCGCGGTGCGACCGACTTTTCCGCGCACCTGACCGGCCAAGGTTGCTACCCGAAGGTCACCGAGCTCTGGTGAGGTGTAACCGACCCCAGTAGTTCTTAAGGACTCCGTAACGGTGGGTTTGGGAGGTGTGTCATGCGCTTGAAACTCGCGCGTGCGTCTATTCCCCTGCTGATGCTCCTGGTGGTCGCCGCTCAGGCGGCTCCCGCGCAAGCCGGGTTGTTTCGCGGATCGTTTCACCAGACCAACCTCGTCTCCAACATCGCGGGACTGGCCGCGATCACGGACCCCAACTTGAAGAACCCATGGGGTCTGTCTTCGAGCTCCACGAGCCCGATCTGGGTTTCGGACAACAACGCCGGCGTCTCCACCCTCTACACCGGGGCAGGCGCCAAGGTCGGACTGACGGTGAACATCCCAGCGCCCGGCAACGTGCCTGGAGGCACGCCAACGGGGACTGTCTTCAACGGCACGAGCGACTTTTCGGTAAGCCAGGGCGGCAAGACTGGGGTGAGCCGATTCCTCTTTGCCACGGAGGACGGGACGGTCCTCGGCTGGAGCCCGAGCGTCAATCCGACCAATGCCGTGATCATGGTCGACCGCTCGCAGGACGTCGACAACACCGGTGACACCGGCGCCGTCTACAAGGGTCTTACCAGCGGCTCGGTGGGCACGACCAACTACCTGTACGCATCCAACTTCCGGTTCGGCACCGTCGACGTGTTCGACAAGAACTTCGCCCTGCAGAGCTGGGCGGGCGCCTTCACCGACTCGTCGCTGCCTTCCGGTTATGCGCCTTTCGGCATCCAGAACATCGGCGGCTTCATCTACGTCACGTACGCGAAGCAGGACGTTCTCAAGCACGATGACGAGAAGGGCGCCGGCCGTGGGTTCGTCGACATCTACACGCCGAGCGGCGCACTGATACGTCGGTTTGCCTCGGGCGGCACGCTCAACTCTCCATGGGGCCTCGCGCTTGCCCCCTCGACGTTCGGTAACTTCCACGACGCGGTCCTGATCGGCAACTTCGGCGACGGGCTCATCAACGCCTTCAGCGGCGACGGTCGGTTCCGCGGTCAGTTGAAGAGTGAGACGAATGCGCCGATCCAGAACGATGGCCTGTGGGGGCTGCGATTCGGCAACGGCGGAAACGGCGGCGACGTGAACACGCTCTTCTTCTCGGCAGGGATCAACGACGAGCAGGACGGGCTCTTCGGCACGATTCAGGCTGTTTCGGACTGAACCACTTGGGAGGGGCGGCCGGGGTGGTCGCCCTCCGTCCTACATCACAGGTCCTGAGGCGCCCGCAACGACCAGATCGAATGTCTCGCGCGCACGGCGACCCGACTGGACGGTGGCGCGTCCAATCCGCTCCAACTCGAGGTCGAGCTTCAGCCTCACGCCGGAGTCACGGACCGAGGCCCGATAGGAGCCCTTCTTCCAGCGGCCGATCTCAAACGCGTCCGACAGCGTCGGTTTGGAAAACATCCGGATGTCCACCGGAGTCACGGCGATGTAGAGGATGGTCGGCGGCAGTGGTTCGGTTGCGCGCTTGGCGATGAGTGGTCCGGCGAGGAGTGCCCAGCCGAGTAGGCGCAAGAGTGCCGCCTTGGTGTAGCCCTTGGGCTGCACGCTCACCGCGGCAAGGATTGGTTCGCTGAACAGCACCGAACGCAGCTCTTTCACGACCGACGCGTCGCCGGCCGCCGGCAGCCGAGGCACTTGCATGTGCGCAAGTGTGGAGCAGGCGATGGGAATCGAACCCACGCAAGCAGCTTGGAAGGTGGCGTTGGGGGCATCTCACGGATGGACTGCAATTTCCGTCATGACTGTCATCAAGACTTGAGGGTCTTGGGAAGGGGCAATGGGAATTGAACTATTGAGAGAGGCTGGGGTGCTCGGACGTTGTGTATGTTCGTCCAGGCCTGTCTGCGGCTCGTGTAGACGTGCCCGTAGAGTGGTCGGACCGCCGGCTCATGAACGAAAAAGTGGAGGTTGCTAAATGAACCCAGAGGACTTTCCCGCGCCGAAGGACGGTTTCGTCATTACGCACTTTCTCGTGGTTTCCGATCAGGAGCGATCCCGTGAGTTCTATCGTTCGCTCTTCGACGGCCAGGTTCTCCTGGAGCGCGACCCGGTCATGATGAAGGTCGCGAACACATGGCTGATCCTCAATGTGGGCGGCGGTCCTACGGACGACAAGCCCGCCGTGACTCTCACTACGCCGCCCGACCCCAACCGCACAAGCGCGTTCCTAAACATTCGCGTCGCCGACATCAACAAGACCTACAAGGAATGGTCGGCCAAGGGCGCCGAATTCCTCACCGAGCCGAAGGACCATGGTCGCGAGATCCGCGCGTATGTCCGGGACCCCGATGGCCACCTGATCGAGGTCGGCCAATCGACTGGCATCCTCACCTGATCCCGCCGGGCAATAAGACACAGCCAATTCGTGTTCGCATTGGCCAATCGGACTCACGCCCACCCCGGCTTAGTGGCACGGGGCGCAACGCCACGACGACCGACTCGGTACCATGCTTTTGAGCACAATCGCCGTTTCAGGGAGGTCCTGCGATGGTGGGCAAGGTCGGGGATCGGGTGGTTCTCGAGTCGGAGAGGACTGGGCGCGCCGCACGTGAGGGGGAGATCCTCGAAGTGCTGGGCGCCGGCGAAGGGGTCCACTACCGCGTACGTTGGGAGAACGGGCACGAGAGCACATTCTTCCTGAGTGGCGGCAGCATCACCATTATTCGCAAAGCGAGAAAGGCGAGAGTCCCCTAGAGAACCGTGCGTGGGGTCTGCCGCCATTGCCAGCGTCCGCTGGCGATAGCGGCGGGTTATCGCGAGCTCGCCGCGCACATCGAATAGATGACGCGCGCGAGGGACGGCGCGCTTATGTATAGCCCGCCCCCACAGCCGGCCAGAAGCCCGGCCGCAAGGAGGCTGACGACCGTTTCCGCGAATTTTCAAGAAAAGCCGTATCCGATGCCCGGGTACGTCCCTCCAGGCCTCAATTCGGCCGCCGAGCTGAAACCGCACCGTGCTGTCTATGTCTGACTTGACATACGTATGGTCAGACATTACTCTGAGCTCAGAGTAGCAGTTTCTGAAGGCTGCCACCCCTCGTCAGCGGGCTCTCGCCCCGGTACGCCGCGAAGAAGCACTGGGAAGAAGGCGGGGGGAGTTACGACTCGCTTCACAGGGGGAAGCTAGATGACTCCAACCTCGTTTCGGATCCTGAGGCCCCTCGCCGCAAGCATTCTGTGCAGCCTGGCCATCGTGGCGTGTGGAGGGGGAGGCAACAGCGGCGGCCTCGCGTCCGACCAGACGCTGAACTTCCCCATCCTCGGCGACTTTGGCACCCTTGACCCCGCGGTCGCGGACGCCGAAACCGACCAGGAGATCCAACAGAACTTTCTAGATGGCCTGGTCAAGTTCGACAAGGATCTGAACCTCGTGGCCGACCTCGCGGCCGAGGTGCCGCAACCGACCGACAACGGTTTGACATATACCTTCAAGCTTCGCCAGAACGTCACGTTCTCCAACGGCGACAAGCTCACGTCCAAGGACGTCCTTTTCTCGTGGAATCGGGCCGCGGCGTATCAGGGGTCTTACGCCACCAACATGTCCGCCATCCAAGGCTATGACGTGGTAGCCAAGAACAAGCAGGCGGGCAGTGCCCTCGAGGCGCTGCTTGAGAAAAACGATCCATCTGTGACCATGAGCGGCCTAACGGCGCCAGACCCCTACACGGTGGTGGTCAAGCTGTCGCAGCCCGCCGGCTGGTTCCTGACCGCAATCGCTCTTGCTGGGTCGACCGGATGCATCGTCGACCAGAACGCGGTCAAGCAGGACCCCGACAACTGGTGGACGAAACCGGCGACCGCGATCGGCACCGGCCCGTTCAGGATGACCAATTACGTGCCCAAGCAGGTGGTCGACTTCGAAGCGGTCCCCAACTGGTGGGGCAGCCCCAAGCCGACACTTAAGAAGGTCCACATCGACATCTCGGTCACCAACGCCTCGACGGCGATCACTAAGTACGAGCAGGGCGGCTATGACATCGTCGGCTACGGTGGTTACAGCAACCTGCCGGTGGCGGACATTCTCCGCATCAAGAACAGCGGGAGTGAATCACGGCAGCTTCTACTGCATCCGAAGGTCCGCAGCACCTGGGTGAGCTTCAACGTGGTCGCCGACGCCTCGCGCCAGGCCAAGGGCCCATTTCTGCTGTCGGGTGGAGACCAGACCAAGAACCTTCGGCTCGCGTTTGCGCTAGCCGTCGACAAGACGGCGCTCGTGCGGATTGTCTGCCAGGACATCGTTTGCACACCGGCGACTGGCGGCATCATCCCGCCAACCCTTATCGGCCACATGGACTCGACAGACCCGCTGTCCGGGTTCGATGCGGCCAGGGCAAAGCAGCTCCTGCAGCAGGGTGGCGGCCCGAGCGCCGTTGCGGGCCTGAAGTACGCATACGATCCGGAGAACCCGTTGAACGTGGCTACCGCACAGTTCCTCCAGGCGCAGTGGCAGGAGAACCTGGGCGTACATGTCGACCTTCTGCCTGTCGCGCACTCGCCCTTCATCAAGGCCCGCCTGAAGGGCAGCTACGTGCTGTCCCGCGACGGCTGGCAGGCTGACTACAACCACCCGCAGGACTGGTACGACAACCTGTGGGGCAGCAAGGTCGGATGCCCGGACTCAGGCTGCTCGAGCGGCTACGTCACCAAGGCTTACGACGACCTGCTGAACAAGGCGGACGCTGAGCCTGTGGAGCAGGCCAAGGCCGACTACGCCAAGCTGAACCAGATGCTGATCGACGATGTCGTGTACATCCCGCTCTACTACTCTGTCGGCGCCTTCTTGATCAAACCCCACGTGAAAGGGGCCAGCACCAACAGCTTCGTGGACACATACTGGAATGAGATCCAGATCCTGTCCCACTGAGAAATCGACACGGGGCCCGCTCATCTTCGCTTCGGCGGGCCCGTCCGTGACTCTAGTGGAGGCGCATGATTTGATCGAGGGGACCTCTTAACTGATGGCTGCGACGGCAACCGCAGTCGCCACGCACCCGATAACGCCCGAGCAAGCGAGTCTGTGGAGTGATGCTTGGCGACGCCTTCGCCGGAACCGAATTGCCCTCCTCGGCGTCATCTACCTCTCCTTTCTCGTCCTTGTCGCTCTGGTTGCCGTCGTCAAGACCCCTTACTCGACCGTCGAGGTTGGGGTTGGCATGCCTTATTCAGGACCAAGTGCGCAGCACCTGTTGGGGGTGGATGCTCTGGGGCGGGATACGCTGAGCCGCCTCATGGCCGGAGCGCAGATCTCGCTCGTTGTCGGGGTCGGCACCCAGCTCGTCGTGTTGGTGGTAGGCGTCCCTCTAGGGCTCGCCGCGGGGTACTTTCGGGGCTGGCTAGACCAGGTTGTCACGTTTAGCGTCAACCTCTTCTACGGCATCCCCAATCTCCTGGTCGCCCTCATGCTCGTCTTCTTGCTCGGTCCCAACCTCATCAATATCATCGTCGCCATCGCCGCCACCGGCTGGATGGACATGACCCGTCTTGTGCGGGGCCAGACCCTTAGCCTGCGTGAGCGCGACTTCATCGAGGCCGCGCGCGCGAGCGGCGCCAAGCCTGCCAAGATCCTTTTCGGTCACATCCTGCCAAACGCCCTCGGCCCAATCATCGTTCAGGCCACGTTCGGTGTTCCGGCCGCGATTCTGTTCGAAGCGTTCTTGAGCTTCCTCGGAATGGGCGTCCCGCCCCCCACTCCGACTTGGGGGGGAATGGCGGCAGAGGGCATCGTGACCTTACGAATCGCACCTTTCATGGTTGTCGCGCCGGCAATCGCTTTGTCATTGACGCTCATGGCATTCAATTTCTTGGGCGACGGCCTGCGCGACGCGCTCGACCCCCGGCAGCGCCGTTAGGTGCCTCCCATTGGCGCTCTTCGCACTATGTCGGATTAGACATATGTCGTAGTTGACTTGACCTTGGGCCTCGGCTATATTGCCAAGAGCTTCGTTGGGGCCCGGTTCGTTCTCGAGAGAGCGAGAGAGCGAGTCCGGGCTCCGCCAATTCGCGCCGAAATCACGGGAAGTTCTTCTTTGGGTGGCTTTATCACTTCGAATGTTTGAAAGGGAGATTCGCGTCCGGACCCGAGACGGCGTGATGACAACATTTGTGGTTCATCCAGCCGGTGATGGCTCATTTCCGGTCGCCCTCCTCTACATGGATGGGGTGGGCTATCGCGAGCAACTGAAGGAAAATGGGCGAAAGTTCGCTGGGGAAGGCTACTACTGCGTGATACCGGACCTCTTCTACCGGTCCGGCGAGCTACTCACGTTTGACGTCACACGACTCGCGGCCGCCGGCTTCATCGGGCCCGAGGCAGACCGTCTGACGCATGCGGTCGCCGCGGCCTCCCCGGAGAACGTGGTGGCTGATACCAAGGCCATCCTCGCCACCATCGCCTCCGATTCGGCGGCGAGCCCAGGAGCTAAGGTTTGCGTCGGCTACTGCATGGGAGCACGGCTCGGCTTGCACATGCTGTTCGCGCTCCCAGATCAGCTGGTCGCCGCGGCTGCCATCCATCCTGGAGCCCTCATCACCGAGGATGCGGACTCACCGCACCATGATCTCGACGGCATACGCGGCGAGCTTTACGTTGCCTTCGCCGAGACCGACCGATCGGTCACCGCGGAGCATGTCGAACAGTTTCGCGAAGCCATGAGACGAAATAGCGTGCGGGGAGTCGTGGAGCGGCTTCCAGGAACAAGCCACGGGTTTGCGATGGCCGATCTCCCCGCGTACAACCACGATGCGACTGAGCGTCACTTCGCACGTACCCTCGAACTCTGGGGGCGCAGTCTGGCACAGGCACAGGTCGGCGCCTGATCGCGGTGCTCAATGGACGATTGATAGACGGCGTCGGGCGACCATCCCAGCGGTTGATCGGAGTGGCTGAGGGCGTACCAGCCTAGAACTGGCCCGCGAAGTGGCAGGCCGCGGCCTGGCCCTTCGCGCCATGCGGCTCGAGCGGCGGCTCCTGCTCGTTGCAGATGCCGGGCACACGGGCGATCGGGCAGCGCGGGTGGAAGCGGCACCCGGACGGCGGGTTGACCGGCGACGGGATCTCGCCTTTGAGGGCGACTGGCGCCCGTTCCCTCTCCACGAACGGGTCGGGGACCGGGATCGAGGACAGCAGCGCCTTCGTGTAGGGGTGCTGCCGCCGGTCGTAGATGTCGTTCCGGCCGGCCGTCTCCACCACCTTGCCCAGGTACATGACCGCGATCCGGTCCGACAGGTGGCGCACGACCGCCAGGTCGTGAGCGATGAACAGGTAGGTCAGCTGGAACTCTCGCTGCAGGTCCTGGAGCAGGTTGATGATCTGGGCCTGGATCGAGACATCGAGGGCGGAGACCGGCTCGTCGCAGACGATGAAGGACGGGTTCACGGCGAGGGCGCGGGCGATGCCGATGCGCTGGCGTTGGCCGCCCGAGAACTCGTGGGGGTAGCGGTTGGTGAAGTTCGGGTTGAGGCCGACCAGGCGAAGCAGCTCCTGGACGCGGCGGCGACGCTCGCGGACGGTCCCGATCGAGAAGTTGTCCAGGGGCTCCTGCAGGATGTCGCCGACGGTCATCCTGGGGTCAAGGGAGGCAAAGGGGTCCTGGAAGATCATCTGCATCTTCCGCCGCACCCGGCGCAGGTTACCGCCGCGCACCTTCGTGATCTCCTGACCGTCGACGAAGACCGAGCCGCCGGTGACCGGCAGCAACCCGGTGACAAGCCGGGCCAGCGTCGATTTCCCGCAGCCTGACTCGCCGACGAGGCCGAGGGTCTCGCCCCTGCGGATCTCGAGGTCGACGCCGTCGACCGCGCGCACAGCCAGGCCGGAGAAGCCGCCGACGGGGAACTGCTTGTAGACGTCCTTGATCCGGACCAGGACCGGGTCGAGCTTGAGCGCCGTCAGGGGCGCTCGCTCAGGCGCTTGCACCACCACCCATCTCGGCCGCCGAGGCCTGCTTCAGCTTCTCGGCGGCCTCATGCGAGAGCGCGCTCTGCTTGGCCGCCTCGAGGCTGTCCTCCTTGACGTTCCGCATCAAGACCCAGCAGCGCGCGATCTGGGCGCCGGCGACCTCCTCGAGCTGAGGCTCGGGGTCGCTCTTGCATTTGTCGATCACGAACGGGCATCGGGGGTGGAACTTGCAGCCCGGCGGAGGGCTGATCAGGTCGGGCGGCAGGCCCCTGATCGAGACCAGGCGGTTCTTGCGCGCCTCGTCGACCCGAGGGACAGAGCGCAGCAGCGACCACGTGTAGGGGTGCTGGGGGCTCTTGAAGATCTGCTCGACCGGCCCCTCCTCGACGATCCGGCCGGCGTACATGACGACGATGCGCTCGCACAGGCTTGCGACCAGCGCCATGTTGTGCGTGATCAGCATCATGGCTGCACCGAGCTCGCGGTTGAGCTGCTTCATGAGCTGGATGATCTGGGCCTGCACGGTGACGTCGAGCGCGGTCGTCGGCTCGTCGGCGATCAGAAGGTCGGGCTCGTTGGAGAGGCCCATCGCGATCATGGCCCGCTGGCGCATGCCGCCCGAGAACTGGTGCGGGTAGTCTTTGACGCGCGATTCCGCCGCCGGCACGCGCACGCGCTTCAGGAGCTCCACGACCCGAGGTCTCGCGACCTGCTCGGTGAACCGCTCGTGCGCCGTCATCGCCTCCTCGATCTGGCGCCCGATCCTGGTCACCGGGTTGAGCGACGTCATGGGGTCCTGGAAGGTCATCGCGACGTCGTTGCCGCGGAAGTCGCGGATCTCCTCGTCTGTCATCTTGGTGACGTCGCGGCCGCGGAAGAGGATCCGCCCGGAGGTGATCCGGCCCGGCTCGGGAATCAGGCGCAGGATGGACAGCGCGGTCATCGTCTTGCCGCAACCCGACTCGCCGACGACCCCAAGCGTCTCCCCGGCGTCGACGTGGAAGCTCACTCCGTCAACGGCGTGGACGACACCTCGCGAAGTGAAGAACTGGGTGTGGAGGTCTTCGACCTGCAGCAAAGTTGAGGCCAACATGCCTGTCGACGTTTGATCCGCTAGCGACGCATGCGGGGGTCGAGGGCGTCGCGCAAGCCGTCGCCGATGAAGGAGAAGGCCAGCAGCGTGAAGCCAATCGTTAGGGCTGGAAACACCACGGCGCTTGGGTTCGCGTAGATCGCCTCGTAGCCGTCGTACACCATCTGGCCCCAGGTCGGAGTGGGCGGCTGGATGCCGACGCCGAGGAAGCTGAGCACCGCCTCGAGGAAGATTGCCTGGGGGATGCCGAACGTCAGGGTGACGATGATCGGCCCGAGCGAGTTCGGCAGCAGGTGCTTGAGGATGAGCTTCAGCGGCGGCGAGCCCGACGACCTGGCCGCTTCGACGAACTCCTTCTCCTTGATCGCCAGCACCTGGCCGCGAATCAAGCGGGCAAGATTGACCCAGTAGATCAGCGAGATGGCACCGAAGATCGGGATCAGCTGGATGTACCAGGGGCCGCTGAGGCGCCAGACCGAGACCACGACCAGCACGAAAAGGAGGTCGGGGAAGGCGTACCAGATGTCGGTGAAACGCATCAGCAGGTTGTCGACGCGGCCGCCGAAGTAGCCGGCCGCGAGGCCGATCGTGAGCCCGATTGGGAAGATGATGCCCTGCACGAGCAGGCCGACCGTCAGCGAGACCTCGCTGCCGATCATCAGCCGGCTCAGCGTGTCGCGCCCAAGTATGTCGGTCCCCAACTGGTGGCCTGAAACCCCAGGCCCCACCTCAATGCTTTCGACGTGCTGCCTGAAGGGGTCCTGCAAGATCCCGAAGTGCACGAGCACCGGTGACACCAGCGCAACTGCGATCAGGAACAGGACAAGACTCAGGCCGAGCACGGCCAACCGATTGCGCCGGAACCTGATCCATGCGTCCCGCCACAGACCGATCTGCTGCTCGGGAACCTCCCACTCCCTGGCCGCCAGCTCAATGTCGGCAACCGCCATCAGGAGAGCCTCACCCGGGGGTCGATGAATACGTAGAGAATGTCGACCACGAGGTTCGCGAACGCGATCACGATCGAGAACAGGACAGTGGTGCCCAGGATCATCGGGTAGTCACGCGACGTCACCGCCAGCACGAACGCGCGTCCAATGCCGGGGATGCTGAAAACCGTCTCCACGATCACCGAGCCGGTGATGAGAAACGCGAAGGTGGGACCGAGCGTGGTCACGACGGGGATCAGCGCGTTCTTCAGGATGTGGCGGATCACCACGAGGCGCTCAGGCAGGCCCTTGGCCCACGCCGTGCGGACGTAATCCTGTCTGATCACCTCCAGCGTGCTGGCGCGTGTCAGCCGCGCCGTGTATGCGATCGGCAACAGCGACAGGGTGACCGCGGGCATGATCAGGTGATCGTCGACGCCCCAGCCGCCTGCGGGCAGAAAGAAGTTGCCCCCTGTCCATTTATAGAAGAGGACGGAGAAGACGACCACCATCAGCGCCCCGACCACGAAGTTCGGGAACGAGGCGGCGAAAGTGGCGAAGCCCATCGTGGCGTAGTCGACCCGCGAGTTTTGCCGCAGACCCGCCACCACGCCGAGCCCAATCCCAAGCGGCACGATCAGAAGGAAGGCAAGAATTCCGACCGTGGCGGTATAGGGCCAACCCTCGCCGATCAGCTGGACGACGCTCTTGCCCTGGTACTGGTACGACAGCCCGAAGTCGAAGTGGAGGACATTCCAGACGTAGAGATAGAACTGCTCGAGAACCGGCCTGTTCAACCCGTACTTCTTGTCGAGATTGTCCATGACGACCTGGGGTAATGGCCTTCCGCCTGTCTTGTCCCAGGGGCTGCCGGCCGCGCTGTGCATGAGGACGAAGGTGATGACGATGACGAAGAAGACGACGGGGATCATCCAGAGGATGCGCCGGAGCACGTAGACCGCAAGGCTCCCCAGCCGGCTGTCCGTGACAGCCGCCAGACGTCCGGGGAGCAGGGCGCCCCGCCTGGGGCGCCCCGGGATTACCGCCAAATCACTCTCCTAGTGCTGGGTGATGTAGACGTCGTGCCAGAAGAAGTTTCCAGGCAGTTGCTGATCGTCACCCGAGGTGATCGTGAGTCCGCCTACGTATGGCTTGATCAGGTTGTACTCGTAGTCCTGGTAGATGAAGGCGACAGCGGCTGAGTTGATCAGCTGGTCCTGCGCCTGCTTGTACATCTGGTTGCGCTTGGTCTGGTCGAGCTCAGCGTCAGCCTTCTGGACCAGATCGTCGTAGCCGGGAAGGTCGACGCAGCCCCAGTTCAGGCTGTGGCACGAGTTCTTGAAGAAGATGTCGAACGCGTCCTGCTGATCCGGGTAGTCCATGCCCCATCCATCGGGACCGTAGATGTCGAAGTCGCCCTTTCGGATGCGGCTGGTCACGGTCTTGCCGTCGACGACCTCAAGCTGGATGTTGAGACCGAGGTTGGTATTCCACTGGTCGACGATGAACCCGTTCAGCGTCTTGTTGCGGGTCGAGTCGCGGGTCAGCAGCTTGAACTTGTTGAGCGTGGAGGCGGTCACGCCGGCCTTCTGGAGCAGCGCCTTGGCGGCGGCCGGGTCGAAGGCCTGCGCCTTGTTCGACGGGTCGTAGCCGCCCATGCCCTTCGGGATGAAGCTCATGATCGACTGCTGGATGTCGTGCTGGACCTGCTTGTTCAGCTTGTCGCGGTCGATCGACTTCGCGAACGCCATGCGCACGTCAACCTTGTCGAACGGAGGCCTGTGGGCATTGAAGGTCATCCAGAACATGGCCAACCTTGGATAGACCTTCGCTTCTTTGCTCAGCTTGGGATCGTTGCGCACCAGGTCGACGTTGGCCAGCGGCACCGTCATCATGTCCAGGTCGCCGGTCTGGTATTTGGCGAACCCGGTGTTGGCGTCCGTGATGAACCACTCGACGAGCTTTTTCACGTGCCCCGTGCCGGCCCAGTAGTTCGGGTTGGGAACGAGCGTCACATGGTCTTTGGAGACGATCTCGGAGATCTTGAAGGGGCCGTTGCCGATGATCGTCTCGGCCTTCTGCGCCCACATCTCGGCCTTGGTCGTATCTGAGGACGGGAAGCTGCCGCCTGCCGCCTTCTCGACGACGTCCTTGCGGATCGGCGAGGCGACCCACAGGGTCACTACCCACTTGAAAAACGCCGCTGGGTGCGCCAGCGTGATCCGGAACGTGTTGTCGTCCACGGCCTTGAGGCCGAGGCCGCCAAGGAACGTGTCGATGGCGCCGGCGTTGGCCACGTCAACGCTGCCGTAACCGTCGGCGCCATTGATCGTCGTGTCGAAGAACGGGTCCACGTAGCCGGCCGCCAGGGCCGGGTTCAGCAGGTGCTGGAACCCGTAGACCCAGTCGCTTGCCTTGACCGGCTGGCCGTCGCCCCACTTCGCGTTCGGGCGCAGGTGGAACGTGTAGGTCAGGCCATCAGCCGAGACATCGTAGGAGGATGCCGCCGCAGGCTGCACATCGCTTCCGTCAGCTTTCGGCTTCAGAAGTGTTTCGAACACCTCGCGGCCGACGCCGGCCTCGTAGGTGTAGGTCTGCTGCGTCGGGTCATAGCTGTTCGGCTCGGTGCCGTCGTTGACGTTCAGGACCTGCTTGTCAGCAGACGCCAGGTTCTGACTCTCTCCTCCCCCTCCGGCGCAAGCGCTGACAACGAACAGACCTGCGGCCGCAATGGTTAAGGCTCGGATGCTTACCCGCTGACGCATACGTGCTACCTCTCTGCTTCTTCCTGCTGCCTTCTTCCCGCAGCGCGGGGCGAGAGTGCGCCGGCAACAGGTCCGTACTCAGCGGAGCAGGCCGAGGGCAACCTAGCCGCGGCCGTTTCCCGGGTAAATCTAGCACATCTATGTTGAATACAACATAGTATGAACTTGACATAGTGTCGCCGATCCGGACATACTGATCACGTCTTACCCTTCGTGGGTCCGGACCTGCTGCATACCAGGTCCGGACCCAGCTTGAGTCGGATTGGGCGCGCTTCTCAGAACAGGACCTGGACGAAGCTACTGCGCGGATACGCCGCCTGGCTCGAGTCTTGGCAGTACGGTTGCAAGCTCTCCGCGCGGACTGGGATAGCCCCGCTGGTGACGCATGGACGATCCGCACAATCGCTGAGCAGGTCGTCGAAGGAATCACTGCATACAGCAGCCGCATTACTTCTGGCCGGCGAGAAATCCCGACACGATCTCCCGCCGGACATGTCCGAATACGTCCACAAGGAGGTGGCCTGATGGTTCATGATCGGCCGCATGGCCAACTTCGCCGGCGTGGTGACGACAGGCATTTACTGCCGGCCGGCCTGCGGCGCCCAGCCTCGCTCAACCAACGTCTACGGCTTCACCCTTGCGGCGTCGGCCGAGGCTGCCGGACTCCGCGCCTGTCTGCAATGCCGCCCCTACCGAACCCAGCCGCCCCTGAACTGGGACGGACCCGATGTCGTGTGCCGTGGGGTGCGCCTCATCCTCAATGGCGGGCTCGACAATGCAGCAGAAGAGGACCTGGCAGCCCGGCTCGCCATCTCAGCCCGACATCTTCGACGGCTTTTTGTTGAGCACCTGGGCGTGACGCCCGATGAGCTCGCCAGATCTACCCGTGCGCACTTCGCGCGACGACTGATTGATGACACGGACTTCACGATGGCCGAGATCGCCTTCATGGCGGGATTCGGCAGTATCCGTCAGTTCAACCGAGCTTGTAGCGAAATCTTCCGTGCCAGCCCACGCGAGCTGCGCGCCAAGCGCCGCGTGAAGGATCGATTGGTGGCTGACGGCGGCCTGATTCTCCGGCTGCCCTTCCAGGGTCCCCTGGACTGGGACCGCATGCTGGGGTACCTGGCTGCTCGCGCCATCCCTGGTGTCGAAAACGTCTCCAACCGGACCTATCGCCGCACGGTGATGATCGATGGCGATCCGGGAATGTTCGAGTTGTTGCCGGGGGGTCCGGACCACCTTTTGCTGCGTGCGCACATCCCGCACTGGGAAGGCCTGATTCACATCGCGCACCGCGCCCGCCAGATCTTCAACCTCGACGCTGAGGTGCGGGTTGCCGTTGAGCACCTCCGGTCGGACCCGCTCCTGAAACGTCTGGGTGGGGCGCTACCTGGAGTCCGGCCGCCGGGCACGTGGGATGCGTTCGAGACGGGAGTGCAGGCAATCGCCGGCCAGCGCCTGGAACCGCAAGTTGCGGCCTCGCTGACTGCCCGACTGTCCGACGCGTACGGTACCCCTATGGGCGGACTTGAGATCTTCGGTCTCACCCGCACGTTCCCTTCCGCGGCGACCCTCGAGTCGTCGGACCTGGATCGGCTGGGCATCCCCAAAGGCAAAGCTGACACTATTCGCTCGTTTGCGGGCGCAGTCGTTGGTGGGACCGTCCGTCTAGACGGCTCGCAGCCGTACGACGCGCTGACTCAAGTGCTTCGAGAACTCCCCGGTATGGGTCCTCAGACTGCGGAATACCTCGCTTTTCGTCTCGGAGAGCGCGACGCCTTGCCGATGAGTTCGACCGCTCTGCGGAATACGCTCAGTCGCGTAACTCGTCGCCAGTTGACCCAGGACAAGCTTTCGCAGCTCGCCGACAGCTGGCGGCCGTGGCGTGCGCACGCCGCCGCTCTGCTTCAGTTTGCGACTACACGAAAAGGGGCTTCCTCGGCGGCATAGGCAAGAGAAGACGAACTATGTCGTACTTGACATAGCCTGGCATGGGCGCAATACTCGGTTTGGTTTTGCCGTTCCTCGCGGCCGGATCCCCTGAGAGATTGGCGCAGATCCGCGACCGCTTGATACAGCTCATGACTTCAGGAGGAAGCCACATGTCTGAGGACGAGATGACGATTCGCAGTCTCAATGAAGCCTACATACAGGCTTTCCTGGCTTCGGATTCCGCGTGGTTCGCGGCTCATCTGAGTCAGGATTTCATGTTCACCGATGGACGCGGGGTCGTCGTAGATCGGGCGACCTACCTTCGACTGGTCGAGGCGGGCACGGACGTCGTGGACTACCAGCTTGATCAGGTAGACGTCCGCCTGTACGGAGAGACCGCGGTGGTCACGGCTCTCGGGATCTTCCGGCGCCGCGACGGTACCGCTGGAAAAAACCGCTACACGGATGTTTTCGTTCGCATGCAGCATCAGTGGCGCGCTGTGTCAGCTCAGGTAACGCCGGTTGCGACCGCCCTTGTGACCGCCTAGCCACCCAGACGAATATCGCAGTTCCCCCGCTGCGGCTGAGCTCGTGTTCCAGTCCAGGAGGTCGAGCACCTCTGCGTCGAACGCGTCAAGTTCCTGGGCCCAGTCGAGCGCGGTCGCGCCCAAGGCGTCCCGGAACCTCGTGTCAGCCCCGGCCGCAAGCAGCAGCCGGATCATGGTTTTGGAGCCGATCGCGACCGCCGAGTGAAGGGGCGACAGGCTGGCTCCCGGTTGATTTGCCGCGACGCCGGCACCCAGTAGAAATTCCAGCATCTGCACGTCTCGGCTGACGACCCCGAAATGGAGTATCGGGAGCCCATGGATTCCGCATGCTTGGGCTGAGTGCGCCGGCAGGAGAGCTCGGACAGTGGCGGTATCACCCATGGAGCAAGCCGCGTACACATCGACGGCGGCGCCGTGCTCCAACAACGCCGAGAGCAGTTGCTTGTGCCCGAGATGGCTCGCCGCCTGAAGGGCATTTTCACCCCAACTCGAGGTTAGGTACGCGAGCTCGGGATGCCATCGCAACGAGGTGGCTGCAGCCGACGGCTCGTCATGAGCCAGTCCGACGAAATCGTCCACCGACCCCTGATCGAGCCTGCCTGCCATGGGGAATACGGTGGGTCATATCCTGGCGGGTTTCTAGCCAGATCCGGACACGGGGCTCAGAGCTTCAGGAGCCCCATACCGGGCTGGCCCTGTACGCTTTCGCCCGGTGCTGTCAAGCCTGAGTTACGCAATCCTGGCTCTGCTGGCCACCAAGCCGCACAGCGGATACGACCTGGCAAGACAGATGAGACCACCGCTTGGATTCCTGTGGCAGGCTCAGCACGGCCAGATCTATCCGGAGCTGGCCCGGCTCGTGAGGTCACACCTTGTCAGTTTCGAGACGGTCGATAAGCGTTCCGGTCCGCCGCGCCGGGTACATTCGATAACCCTGAAAGGCAAGGCGGAACTGGCCAGTTGGGTGATGCAGCCACCACAGACGAGACCGGCGAATGACGAACTGGTGGTGAAGGCCTATGCGCTGCATCGGATTTCCGCCACCAGCGCGGAGGCCTTGCTTCGCGACCAGGTGGATGCTCACCAGCGCCGGCTGGCGGCGCTGGAACAGCTGGCAGATGCCGTGAAAACGCGCATGAAGAGCTCATCCAGAGTCGCTTCGGCGCGCTTTGGTGAATACGCCGCGCTCCGTAAGGCATCCGGAGCTGAACGTGAATACATCGGCTGGTGCCGGTGGCTTCTAGGAGAGCTGCCATCGCGCCAGGGAGCAAGGAAACCCGCGGCCCGGGCTCGAGCGCTCCGCAAGCCGTAGGGCCCCGCGATAAGGTCGCCGACCAGCCGTGTAGTGCCGGCCGATTGCAAACTCTAGACCTGGACTCGATCCGCGCCGGGTACGTAATTGAATTGGACTCGCATGAGTCTTCGCTGCTGGGCCAGAGGTCGTGGTACATCGACTTGGAAATACCAAGAAACTGGTCGAGGCTTCCGCGCGCCGGCTAAGCCAGCTCTCTCACCACTGCCGTCAGCCAGCTCCGATAGGCAGCGCGATCCCTGCACATGCTGAGCGACATGAGCGCGCGGTCCGGAGCCAGACGCCATGCCCACGGCTCGGCCAGCGGCAACACTCTCAGATCGAGGTTGAACGGGCGAACGGTGCGCCCGATGTGTCGCTCCTCGAGTTTCACGACCTCCCACTCGATCCTATGGTGGCCGCGAGCCGTGGTGAGGGCGAAAAACTCAAGCTTGCGTGCCTCGGCCCACGCCAATGCGGCCTGGTGGTGGCGCCGAACGTCGCGATGCAACTCCGGACTGGAGTGCAGGCTTGGAAAGTCAGGCGGCGCATATCGCCCCGGCCAGTAGAAGAGCCTCTGGATGTCGGGATCCTCGCGAAGCTCCGACATCTTGGCAGGGTCTGCGTATGCCGGCCACATGCCTCCGCCGCGCAGGAGCTCCTGCCACCAGACCGCCCACTGATTCGAACCGTCGTCGTCTGTACCGCCGGACTCGCGAAGCACCGGCGGGTCGAGCGGTGGCACATCGTACTCGAGCGGCGGACGGAGTCCCGCCACATCGCGCACGTACAGCGCGACAAGAAGCATGAGCGGCTCATCGACGCTGATCGACCAGCTTGCCATCCGAATCATGACTTTTCCTTCGACCGGTTCAGGGCGATGCGGTTGCCCTCGGGATCGTTGAACACCGCCCACCAGCCGAAGAACATCTCCACCGGTGGCTGCGAGAAGCCGATGCCCCTGGCAACCAGCTCATCGTGCGTCTTCCGAATGTCGGTCGCGGGTGAAGAAGGCACGACTGTCGGCCTCAGTCGATCATGGCCAGGAACTCCGGCGAGCTCCTGATCGCGTCGAGGTCGGTGTCGTGCTTGGCCAGCTCGTAGAGGTCCGGTCGCAGCTGCATCCCCTTGAGCAGATAACGCACCGACTCCTTGGCCTGGCCGCGGAGCGCGTAGAAGCAGCCTAGGTTGTAAGCGGCCGCGCCGCGGGCGCGGTCGTCCGAGAAGGTCGCGTTGGCGAGCTCGTAGCCCCACTTCGCCGCCTCCTCGGCCGCGGCAGCGTCGCCGTGGTCGCTGTACCAGAACCCAAGATGCCCGGCGAGATGCGTGGTGGTGTTGAGCTGAACGACCTGCCACAGGCGTTGCGCGGGCCGCCGGACGCCCGTCTTATCGAGGTCTCCCTCGGTGCATCCGTCAAGAGCCGCCGCGAGCTCATGCCAAGATTGGCCGCCGGCGAAGAGAATTGCGCCGAACGGCTGATCGTGAGTCCGCTCGAAGATCTTTGCGTTCTCGATGTCGAAATCGTCGGACACGGGTCTTGGCTCGGCGCCGGTGCGCACGGCAAGGACCTCCTCCGCCGCGAACTCCCTCCACGATGCTAGGTGCGCAAGGTGATCCTTGGCGGTCCACTGCCCCGCGATCGCCGGTGGCTGGTCGGTCACGAATGGCAGGAGGCTAAGCTCTTCCTTGTGTCGCCCTGCTTTGATCAGCCCACGTAGTTTCTGCTTCATCTTTGCCCGCTGCAGAACTATGTCGAAGCCAACATACTATACCAGGGTCTGCGAGTTCTTTGACCGAAGACTGACGTTGGTTTCAACGTCGTTGCGAGGCAATGGATCCGGTTTCTAACATCGAGAGCGAGACACACCAACGGGTGCTTGAATTGCTGGCCCGCGGGCAGGCCGACCAAGATGCCCTCGAGGCGCGCCTGAGTCCGGAGGAGCGCGCGGCGCGCGGTGAGCTGCATGACTGGAGTCCCAAGGACCATGTGGCGCACAACAATTTCTGGCGCCAGGACGCCATCTGGCGTCTTC
>WNGD01000230.1_pt1 | contig 55236 bp, 49 predicted proteins | sample 5400671 | NCBI WGS metagenome assembly WNGD01 (sample SAMN13153369, study PRJNA577476) | soil metagenome | isolation source: 40 cm soil or saprolite under grassland replicate 2 | place: USA:California | collected 2016-06-15 | reverse complement strand
GACCGCCTTTTCATACGTCCACCAGCTCGACGCACGGCTCCACCACCTTCTTGTCGATGAGCGCAGGCCAATACGCCACGATCTCCTCGGGCTTCGGCCGCCCCCCCGCGAATCCGGTCACGCTCGGCGGGCCGTTCAGGACGAGCGGCGCGATCTCGCGGGTGAACCGCTCGACCGCCGCCTTGTCGGGAGAGCGCACGCCGATCCGGAGCTGCACCTCGGGAAGCTCGTCGAGCGGGACGCCCCCGCGCGCCAGCGGGCCGTGCGTGGCGTCCGCGCCCACGAACTCCGTGAGGATCGCCTCGAACTTGAGCCCCAGGTTGTCGAGCCGTTGTCGCAGCACGCGATCGCCCGCCTGGGCCTTGCGGTACGCGTCTGGCCAGGCGTACACCAGGGTTCCCACGGCCTTGTAGCCGTAGAAATACGCGATCGACACCTTGAGCTTGTCGGTCGCCGGCCTTCCCCTGACGCCTGACACCCGGACCCTGTCTTCCCCGGCCTGCGCGAGCCGGATGGTGGTGAAGTCCGCGATGCAGTCCGGCGTGATGTACTCGGCGGGATTGCCCATCTCGTACAGCAGCTGCTCTGTGACGCCCGCGACCGAGATACGGCCGCCGGTCCCCGGATGCTTGGTGATCTCGAACGTGCCGTCCGGCTGCGCCGCCACGATGGGATATCCGACGTTCGCCAGGTCGGGGATCCGCTCCCAGTCGACGAGGCAGTTGCCGCCGCTCGCCTGGGCGCCACACTCGATCGTGTGCCCCGCGACGGTCCCCGCGGCGAGCAGGTCCCAGGCGTCGGGGCGCCAGCCGAACGCGTGAATCAGCGGCGCGAGCGTGAGGCCGGTGTCGGTCACGCGGCCGGTGATCACGATGTCCGCTCCCCGACGCAGCGCGTCGACGATGGGCCAGGCGCCGAGATAGGCATTCGCCGAGAGGACGCGGTCGCGCACGTCGTACAGCGGGCGACCCGTGTCCAGGTTGTGCAGCGGGTGCCCGCGGGCGAGCAGCCCGTCCAGCCGGCCGAGCAGGTCGTCACCCGTGACGACGCCGATGCGCAGCCGCCCGGCGAGCCCGAGGCCGCGCGCGGCGGCGGCGACTGCCTCGGCGCAGGCGCGCGGATTCACGCCACCCGCGTTCGCCGTCACCTTGATGCGCCGCTCGACCAGGATCGGCAGGATCCGCTGCATCAGCGGGACGAAGTCGGTCGCGTAGCCCAGCGTCGGATCGCGGGATTTCTGCTTCTGCAGGATGGACATCGTGACTTCCGCGAGGTAGTCCATCATCAGGTAATCGATTGGGCCGCCCGTCACCTGGCGGTAGGGCGCCTCGAGCCAATCGCCCCAGAAGCCCTGACCTGCCGCGATCCGCGTCACGGCCGTGCCACGACCCGCCGGATCGCGTCCACGGCCTCACCGGTCGGCGCATGGAGACGCAGCTCGATCAGGCGCGCGAAGCCTTCGGGTACAGCGAGCTCCATGGTCTTTCCGAACCGGAGCGCCGCGCGGCCGCCCGGCACCACGGTGAGGTCCGTGCCCTCGACCGCGGCGCGCGGCTCCCGCAGCAGGAACCGGATCCGCGCCGTCGCCCGCCACGGCCGGGCGCCGTTCTCCCGCGCGAACGCCGGGAACAGCTCCACCGTCAACGGACGACCCTTGAGGCTCGCCGCGACGTCGAAGCCGTGTCGGCCGAACGCATAGTTCATCGCCCCCTGCCCGACCTGCTGGCCCGTCGAATCGAATTCCGTCACACCGAAGTCGGTGAACACGTCCCATTGCTCGCGCGGCATCTGCACATCGATCACCGCCCGGGCCGCCCACTCGGGGACGCGCACCGTGAGGCTCTCGGGGGGCGCGCCGCGTCCGGCCACGCCGAATGAGCGCTCGGCGCCGACCAGGGTCACGGTCGAGCGCCCCACGGCGGTCGCCGTACCGGAGTTCGATGCTTCGAGGCCGCCCGCGCTCTCCGCCAGATTCACGGGCGCGAGCGCGGCGCGCGTAGTCGCCGTCACACCCGAGAGCGGCGGCGCGAAGACGTCCAGCTCGTATACGCCCGGCACCAGGTCCTCCGCCCGCACCGTGAACCGCGCCGTGCCGGGGTCGGAGCGGCCGAGGGCGACTTCTTCCCCGTCGCGGAACGGCTGGCCGTTCGGCTCGTACAGGCGCGCGGTCGCGCGCCGCTCGACCGAGTCCGGGAGGCTCACGGTGGCCTGCAGCGTGGCACCGGGTGGTGTGGCCCGCACGAAATAGCGCTGCACCCGCGCCGGGCCGATCACGCGGCGCTCGTCGTACAGCGGTTTCGCGGTCAGGTCGTAAGGGACGATGACCGTGTTCGCAAGCGTGAACAGCGGCCCGGCGAGCGAGTCACTCGGGTTCCAAGCGGTGACCGTCCCGATGTACACGCCCGGCGCGGCGAGGGCCGCCGCGCGATACACGACGGGGATTTCGGTCTCCCGCGCTCCGGCGGGCACGGCGGTCGGGGCGGAGAGCCATGGTGCGTTGCTGTGCAGCAGGAACTGCGCGGCGCGCAGGCCGGCGACGTGGCGCACGCGAAACACTTGGAGCGTGTCGCCCGGGCCGGCCAAGCCCTCGCGGCGGAACGCGGCCGACCCGCCGCCGGACGACGGGGTCCGCACGAGGTACTCAGACCCCTGGTGCCCGCCGAGCAGCCAGCGATACGCCGCCTCGAGGCGCGGCAGCCCCGCGCCGTCGTCGAGCACGGTCTCGCCGCCGAACGGCGTGGCGGAGGCTCGGAGCGCCTGGACGACTTCGGCGGCGCTCACCTTGCGCCCCTCCTGCAGCGTCGCGGAGAGGAGGCACGCTGCGAGGCCGGCCGCATGGGGCGCCGCCATGCTGGTGCCGCCCTTGATCTCGTTGCCCGTGTCCCACCGCGGCACCGCCGAGAACGCCACGCCCGGCGTCACTAAATCGGGCTTCGCCAGCTCACCCCCGCGCGAGCTCCACCAGCCCATCACGTCCGCGGCCGGCGGGTTGCCCGGCTGCGCGGGCCGGGCGAACGCTCCCGGGAACGCGGCTCCCACCGACACCGCCAGGTCCGCCGAGCCGGGGAACCCGGTGGTCGAGAGACCCGGGCCGTCGTTGCCGGCGCTGATCATGAACACCACGTCGGGATGGGCAACGAGGAACGCGTTCACGATCGAGTCGATCACGGCGCGCCCTTCGAACTCGTTGCCGACGCCGAAGCTGAGGTTCAGGACGAGCGGCATGCCCCGCTGCGCCGCGTAGCGTGCGGCGTAGTCCATCGCCCGCTGCATGCTCCCGGTGACCGAGATCCCGCCCCGCGCCGCGTTGGCGATCTTCAAGCCGAGGATCTGCGCTCCCGGCGCCACCCCGTCGAAGCCCGCGAGGTTGAACAGGTTGTGCCCCGCCGCGATCCCGGCGACGTGCGTCCCGTGCGCCCCGGTGTCGAAAAAGAAGCTCAGGACGGGAGCGCCGTTCACCTCGTCGAGGTTCGCCGCGAGGGTGATCGGCTTCGTGCCGAGCGCGAGGGTCTCGCGGCCCTGGCGGTAGTCGTGCAGCGGCATCTCGTCCTCGAACGAGCCGTTCAGGTTCGTGTCGAGGAACGCCACCCAGCCGTCGATCGCCTTGACGACGATCACCGGGAAGACATCGGTGTTGTTGCCGTCGCCGTTCAGGTCCGCCGCGGGCACCTTGCCGAGCGGCAGCTCGCGCAACACGCCCGCATACCACGTCGTGGCGCTCGTGAGCCGGCCGATCCGCCCCGCGCCGGTGAGCTGGTGCCCGCCCACGGACACGGTGCCGTCTCCGGGCGGCGTCACGGGCGCCAGGGGCACGCGCCCTTCACCCGAGAAATCGCGCAGCTCGAGGATCTTCGGCGCGCCTGTGGTGGTCGCGATCAGCCCGTCCACGCCGGGATCGACGCCGGTGTCGAGGACGCCGATCAGCACGCCGCGCCCGTCGTAGGTGGGGTGCGCGACGCGGAACGCATCCACGCCCGTGCTGCGGAGCGGCATCAAGCCCGACATGAGTGCCACCGGCGGCGGCAGCGCGGGCTCGGGCGCCGGGGCGGCGGCCGCGTCGGCCGGCGCGGGAGGGACGCTCGGGGGCGGGGGGGGCGCCCCTGGGGCTGCCGCGGGCGGCGCCGGTTGGGGCGCGGCCGTCGTAATGGCGCGCGGGGCGCCGCCGCAGGCGGCGCCGAGCACCGCGAGGGCTCCAAGGAAGGGCGCGAAGCGTGGCGTCATGGATGGCTCGGGAAGACGAAGGCCCCGACATGGGGGCCGGTGAATTCGGTGGTCACTTCCAGCAGGAACGCCAGCGTGTCGCGGGTCTCTTCAGGCAGGATGATCGCATCCACGAAGCCGCGTGCCCCCGCGAACCGGGCGTCGAGCTGATGCTCGTAGTCGGCACGCATCGCGTCCACCGCAGCGGCGTTGTCGGGCTTGGCGGCGTCGTTGCCAAACACCGCCTGGACGGCCGACTCGCCCTCCATCACGCCCATCCGCCCCGTGGGCCACGAGAGGATGAAGTCGGGATCGAACCCCTGCCCCGCCATGGCGTAATAACCGGCGCCCGACGCGTGGTTCACGGTGAGGACCAGCTTCGGCACCGTGGCGGTCGCCATCGCCTCCACGAAGCGCGCGCCGGCGCGGATGATCCCCGAGCGCTCCGCATCGGTGCCGACCATGAACCCCGAGACGTCCTGGATGAAGAGCAGCGGGATGCGCTCCCGATCGGCGTTCTCGATGAAGTACGCGACTTTCTCGGCGCTCTCGGTATAGATGATCCCGCCGATCTTCGGCACCTCACCCGGCTTTCCCTTGATCACCCCCCGGGAGTTCGCGATCAGCGCCACCGGGCGACCCTCCACCGCACCGTGCCCGCAGATCATTTCGGGCGCGATCTCGGCCTGGAACTCATCCAGCTCCCCACCGTCGAGCAGGCACTCGAGCACGGCGCGCGCATCGTAGCTCATCCGATGGTCGGAGGGCAGGAGATCGTACAGCTCCTTGGGATTCCGCTTGGGCTTGCCGCCGGGCGCCGGCGGCCGGAGCGTGCGGGGCAGCCGGGCGACGTATGCGCGGATGTGGGCGAGACACTCGCGATCGTCCTTCGCCCGGTAGTGCGCGACCGCGCTCACGGCGGTGTGCGTCGTCGCGCCGCCCAGGGATTCCGCGTCCACCACCTGTCCCGTGGCGCCTTTCACCAGGTTCGGTCCCCCGAGCCCCATGAACGACGTGCCCTCGACCATGAAGATTACGTCGGAGAGCGCCGGCAGGTACGCCCCGCCGGCGATGCACGGTCCCATCACGGCCGCGATCTGCGGCACCTTGAGGTAGTGTCGCATGATGGAGTTGTAGTAGAAGATCCGCGCCGCGCCGTACTGACCGGGGAAGACGCCTTCCTGATACGGCAAGTTCACGCCCGCCGAGTCCACGAGGTAGATGATAGGGACGCGCTGCCGCATCGCGATCTCCTGCGCGCGCAGGATCTTTTTGATCGTCTCCGGCCACCACGAGCCGGCTTTCACGGTCGCGTCGTTGGCGACGACGACCGCCGGGCGGCCCGCGATTCGGCCGAGCCCCGTCACCACGCCCGCCGCCGGCGCCTGGCCGTCGTATTGGTCGTGGGCGACGAGCAGGCCCACCTCGAGCCATTCCGCGCCCTTGTCGAGCAGCGCCGTGATGCGCTCGCGCGCCGTGAGCTTGCCCTGCTCGTGCTGGCGACGGACCTTGTCCGGCCCGCCCCCTTGCTCCAGGCGCGCTTTCAGCTCGCCGTACTCGGCGGTGAGGGTCGCGAGCCGGCTCAAAGGGGACGGGGGGAAGGAGGGACGGGAAACGCGGGATCGGGGCTACGCCGACACATGCTCGGCGGCCCACTCTTCGATGTACTTCACCAGGTCGGACGTCGGCGTGCCCGGACCGAACAGCCTCCCGATCCCCTGCTGCTCGAGCGCCTTCATGTCCTCCGGGGGAATGATGCCGCCTCCGGTCACGAGGATGTCGTCACGCCCGGCCTCGACGAGCAGTTTCTTCACGCGCGGGAACAGCGTGAGGTGCGCCCCCGAGAGGATCGAGAGACCGACGACGTCTACGTCTTCCTGGATCGCCGCCTGGGTGATCATCTCGGGGGTCTGGTGGAGGCCGGTGTAGATCACCTCCATCCCTGCGTCGCGCAGCGCGGCGGCTACGACCTTGGCGCCGCGGTCGTGCCCGTCGAGGCCGGGTTTCGCGACCAGGACTCGGATCGGCCGTTTGGCGCCCGGCATCAGCGGCGGAACCGCAGCAGGCCGGCGAGCCCGTCGACGACGCGGCGCGCCCGCTCGTCGTACACGACGTCCACCTGGACGCGCTGCGCGAGCGCTTCTTCCACGGCATCATCGATGCGCGGGTCATCGTCCTGGCCGTCGGCGAGCAGCGTGCGCACCTGGCCCCGCTCGAGGGCCTTGAGCGTCGCGTCGATGCCGTTCACGGCCCACCCGGTGCCGACGCCTTCACGCACCGCCTCGGCGTGCGCGCGTTCCCAGGCGCGCTCTCGCTCCTCGCGCAGGGCGAGGGCGGCTTCCCGCACCTCCGCGGCGCTCACGTGCTTGGGATTCAAGCGCACTACCCCGAGCACGAGGTCGTGGAGGTACGTGTGCAGGTGCGGCAACAGTGCGGCTGCGTCCACGCCGATGCCCGCCACGACGAGTCCCGCGAGCGGACGCTGCGTGTGGATCTGGAGGATCTGATCGGCCACCTGCGCGTAGTGCCGATGCTTTTCCTCGCGGATCCGCATGTGATAGTTGTGCTCTCCGTAACCGCCCGCCAGCACGCTGCCCTTCTTCGCCTGGCGCTCCCCGTGGAACTTGCCGGCCCGAGTGGCGCCCGCCGTGAGGCCGGGTCGCTCGACGACGTCGTAGGCCGTCACCTCGAAGAACCGCGCGCCCGTGCGGTCGCAGGCGACTACGAGGATGGTCCCGAATTCCTCCTCGAGCGCCACCAGCTCGCGTACCAGCGGCACCGGTGCCACGGCGAGCCGCGAGCGGTGCACGTGGGGGAGCGGCAACACTTCGAACAGGTCGAGGGGGCCGCACGCGAACAACGCGATGCCGCGGGCCGCGGGCAGCCGCGTCGGCTCCTCGAAGTAGCGGATGACGCGGTCCAGGTCCGCCGCGATGGCCTCGCGCTGTCCATGATCGAGTGGGCGGCGGCCGAGCTCGGCCGCGACCTGCTTGACCCGGTTCTTCATCTTGATCAAGTACTTGCCGCGCGTCTTATCGCGCGGCTCGAGCTTCAAATAGCACGAGACGACCTGATAGGCGCCGGGCTGGATGCGCGAGAGCCGCCGGACGGCCTCACGCACGGCATTCTCATTGGCTGGAATGGGCAGTGCGGTCATAGCTCAGAAGAACACCGGCTCGCGGTAGGCGCCGTAGACGCTCTCGAGCGCGTGCCGGATCTCGTAGAGGGTGCAATAGGCCCGGGCGCAGTCGAGCATCGGGCCGATGACGTTGTGGTCGTTCGCCGCCGCCCGCCGCAGCGCCTCGAGCCGCTCGGCCACGAGGGCGCCATCCCGCTCCGCGCGCAGGCGCGCCAGCCGCCGCCGCTGGTCCTGCTCCGCGTCGTTCGACACCTTGAGGATCTCGACCGGGTGGTCGTCCTCGCTCAGGAAGTCGTTCACCCCGACGATCAGACGTCGGCCGGCCTCGAGCGCCCGCTGGAACTCCTCCGCCGAGCGCGCGATCTGCCGCTGGAACCAGCCGCTCTCGATGCCCCGCACCACCCCTCCCACCGACTGGATCTCCGCGAAGAGCGCTTCGGCTTCGCGCTCCAGCTGATCCGTGAGCGACTCCAGGTAGTACGAGCCGCCCAGTGGGTCGATCACGTCCGCCACTCCGGTCTCGTGTGCGATGATCTGCTGCGTGCGCAGCGCCAGCCGCACCGCCTCCTCGGTGGGAAGCGCGAGGGTTTCGTCGAGCGAGTTGGTGTGAAGTGATTGCGTGCCTCCCAGCACCGCGGCGAGCGCCTGGTAGGCCACCCGCACCACGTTGTTCATCGGCTGCTGTGCGGTGAGGGTCACCCCCGCCGTCTGGGAGTGGAACCGCATCATCCACGAGCGCGGGTTCTTCGCCTTGAAGCGCTCCCGCATGTGCCGGGCCCAGATGCGCCGCGCGGCGCGCAGCTTGGCGATCTCCTCGAAGAAGTCGTTGTGGATGTCCCAGAAGAAGGAGAGCCGCGGCGCGAACGCGTCAACGTCGAGCCCCCGCTCGAGCCCCCGCTCCACGTACGTCAAGCCGTTCGCGAGCGTGAACGCGAGCTCCTGAGCGGCGGTTGCCCCGGCCTCGCGGATGTGGTAGCCCGAGATCGAGATCGTGTTCCACAGCGGCGCGTGCTGCGCGCACCACTCGAACATGTCCACGATGATCTTGAGGGCTGGCTCCACGGGATAGACCCAGGCGTGCTGGGCCATGTACTCCTTAAGGATGTCGTTTTGCACCGTGCCGCGCAGCTTGTGACTCGGCACGCCCTGCCGTTCGGCCGCGGCCACGTAAAAGCACAACAGCATCGCCGCGGGCCCGTTGATGGTCATCGACGTCGAGACCTGATCGAGCGGGATCCCGTGGAACAACGCTTCCATATCCGCCAGCGACGAGATCGCGACCCCGCACTTCCCCACCTCGCCTTCGGCGCGCGGGTGGTCCGAGTCGTAGCCCATCAGCGTGGGAAAGTCGAATGCTACCGAGAGCCCCGTCTGGCCGTGGTCGAGCAGGAACTTGTAGCGCTCGTTCGTATCCGCGGCGGTCCCGAACCCCGCGAACTGGCGCATCGTCCACAGCCTCCCGCGGTACATCGTCGGGTGGATGCCGCGGGTGAACGGGTACGCGCCCGGAGCGCCGAGCCGGCTCGCAACGTCGAGGCCGGCGATGTCGTCCGGCGTGTAGACCGGCTTCCGCGCGGCGTCACTCATCGAGCCTCCCCGCCGCGCTCTTCACCTGGTCCAGGATCTCGGCCGCCACGTCGTATGGGCTCCTGCGGCCCTCCGCCACGTCGTCGAGGCGGCTTGCCAACAGCTCCTCGGCGCGGGTCGCTTCGGCGAGCCAGCGGCGCACGCCCCGCTCGAGCACCGCCCGGGTCCGCGCCGCCAGTCGCTGGCGACGGCGCTCGGCCAGCTTGCCGCTCGCCTGCAGGTGCGCGTAGTGTCGATCGAGAGCGGCGGCGAGCGCGTCTACTCCGTCTCCTTTGGAGGCCACGGTACTGAGCACCGGCGGCTCCCAGTCGTTGTCCTCGACCGCCGTCGACCGCCCTCGACCGCCCTCGACCGCCTGGGGTCGGGTGGCGTGGTGGGGCGCGACGTGCCGGAACGCGCTGCCACGTCGGATGCCGAGCATCACCTCGACCTCCTGACGCAGCTTCTCCGCCCCCGGCCGGTCACTCTTGTTGACCACGAAGATGTCGGCGATCTCCATCACGCCCGCCTTGAGGGTCTGGATCCCGTCTCCCGACTCGGGCACGAGCACGAGGACCGTCGTCTCGGCGCTGCGCGCGATGTCGAGCTCGGTCTGCCCCACGCCGACCGTCTCCACGAGGAGCCGCGCGAACCCGAACGCCTCGAGCAGGTCGGCCACTTCCTCGGTGGTCGTCGCCAGCCCGCCGTGCGCGCCGCGCGTCGCCATCGAGCGAATGAACACGTTGGGATCGAGACTGGCCGACTCCATCCGAATCCGGTCGCCCAGCAGCGCCCCGCCGGTGAAGGGGCTGGTGGGGTCGACGGCGACGACCCCGACCGAGAGGCCTTGCGCTCGAAAGTGCTGGATCAGGCGCTCCGTGAGCGTGCTCTTGCCCGCCCCCGGGGGCCCCGTGATGCCGATGCGGCGGGCGCCGCGGCCCAGGCGCGCGTGCGCGTGCGACAGCACGCGCTCGAACCCGTCGCGCTGGTTCTCGACCAGGCTGATGGCGCGCGCCAGCGCCGCGGGCTCGCGCCGGTCGAGGCCCTGGAGGATCCCCTCAACCATCATGCCAAAATAACTATTCCTCCGCGCGCTCGAGCGTCACGGTCCGCACCGGGCCCTCCCGCACGGCCACGCGCTCGACGCGCGTCGCGCTCGCCGCGAGAACGTCGAACTCCAGCCCCTTGCACGCGAACCGCTCCCCCGGCCGCGGAATGCGTCCCAGCGCGTGGACCAGCAGCCCACCCACGGTCTGCGGCCCCCGCCGCCCGGCGTCGAGCGTCACGCCCAGCGCTTCCTCGAGCCGCGCCGTCGAGGCGCTGCCCTCCAGCTCCGCGACGCGCACCGGCCCCCCGCCGCTCGGCGGCGGGGCGTCGGGCTCAAAGATCTCGGAGACGAGGTCCCGCAGCAGGTCCTCGAACGTCACGAGCCCGGCCGTGCCCCCGAACTCGTCCAGCACCACCGCGAGGTGGCTCCGGCCGCGCTGCATCTCGAGCATCAAGTCCGCCGCGCGCGTCGTCCCCGGCACCACGAGCGCGGGCCGAACGGGCACGGGGGCGTCGGGGGGAAGCTTCAGCAGATCGAACGCATGCGCCACGCCGACCACGTCGTCGAGCGAGCCACGGTAGACCGGATAGCGGCTGTATCCCGCCTGCATGCACACGTGGGCCGCCTCGGCGGCGAGCAACCCTTCCGGAAGGGCCACGATCGCCGTGCGCGGGGTCATGAGCTCCTTCACCGGACGGTCGGCGAACGCGAGCACGCCCGACACGACGGCCATCTCGTCCGCGGACGCCAGGGCCTGGGTGTCGGCGCTGGTGAGCACGGCGGCGAGGGTCGTCCGCCTGGAGGGGTCGCGCACCGGCACGAACGGCGCGAGCACCTTGCCCAGCTGCTCGAGCCGCGGCACCGCGCGCGCCACAATGGGCTCGGCCCAGCGCCGCCCGATCACCCGTGGGACGAGGAACGCCGCGCTGATCAACAAGGGCACGCCCAGCGCCACGGTCAGCACGCCGAGCACCGTGGGCGTCGTCCGGGCGAGCAACGCCGGCATCGCCGTGGCGGCGCAGATCGTGCCGAGCGTGGTCAGCGCGTTCGCGGTCGCGAGCACGCGTCCCGGGTTCTCGAGCACGCCCGCCGCCGCGCCGGCGCCGCGCAGCTTGTAGGACACCCAGCGCGTCAGCTCGAGCTGGCTCACCGCGGCCGCAGCGACGCCGACCGCCGCTGAGGTGCCGGCGACGAGCAGCCCGAGAGCGAACAGCAGGAGCGGCAGGGTCACGACCGCCTCTGAAACAGCACGCGCGTCACCCGCCGCCGATCCACGCGTTCCACGACGACCTGATAGCCGTCCAGCGTCAGCTCGTCCCCGGGGCGGGGCACGCGTCCCAGCACCGAGTAGATGAGCCCACCGACGGTGGAGACCTCGGGGTGCTCAAACGTGCGGCCGAGCGCCTGGGACAGGTCGTCCAACGTGACCCGGCCGTCCACCCAGTAGCGGTCGCCGTCCTGGCGGATCGACGCCGGCTCGCCCACGTCGTGCTCGTCGCGGATCTCGCCCACGATCTCCTCGAGGATGTCCTCGAGGGTGATGAGCCCCGACGTCCCGCCGAACTCGTCCACGACGATGGCGAGGTGCGCCGGCCCCCGTTGGAAGTCGTGCAGCTGGCTGTCGAGCGTCTTCGTCTCGGGGACATAGGCAGCGGGCCGGACCAGGTCCTGCCAGCGGGCCGTCGCGCCCCCCGCTGTCTCGCCGAGACCGAGCGCGACGGGGACGAGGTCCTTGGCGAACACGATCCCCACGATGTTGTCCGAGGTGCCGTCGTAGACAGGGAGGCGCGAGTGCTCGCTCTGGCGGAACGCCTCGACCACGTCGTCCGCCGACGCGGCGAGGTCCACGCCGACCATGTCGAGGCGCGGGGTCATCACCTCGTCCACCGTGGTGTCGGCGAGGGTGAAGACGCCGAGCAGCATATCGCGCTGCGCCACTCCCAAGTCGGGCTCGAGCGGGCGCGGCGTCGCGACGAGCGCGTGCAGCCCCCGGTCCACCCAGCCGAGCAGCCAGAGCAGCGGCCCGAACGGGGGCAGGGTGCGCCGGGCGAGCGGGAGTGCGGCGGCCGTGACCTCCGGTGCGATGCGGGCGATGCTGCGCGGCAGCGCGTCACCGATGACGAACAGGAGCACCACCGCGACGCCCCAGGCCCCGGCCGCCTCCACCCAGGGGCGCTGCCACCATGCGAGGGCGTCCGCCGCCGCGACGGCGCCGAGCACCAGCAGCGCGAGGCGCGCGACGTGCAACGCCCGGTGCAGCGGCACCCGTCTCCCCACGAGGACGGGCGGGGCGTCGCCCAGCGTGTGCAGCGCCTCCCCCACCGCCGCTTCTTCGCCGAGCGCCAGGACGCCGGCCCACAGCACGGCGGCGACGGCGATGATCACCCCCCCGAAGGTGAGGACGGCGTCCGCCAGCATCACGGCACCCCGTCGCGCAGTCGCCGGACGTACCGCTCCTGCCGACGCCACATGGCGGAACGCGTCCGGCTGGGGCCTTCCGGGTGATCGTAGCCGAGCACGTGCAAGGTGCCGTGTACGGCGAGCCGCACGAGCTCCTCATCAACGTCCCACGTTCCATGTTGCCCGTTGCCCGACCGCCCGCGCTCGGTTCGTGTGACGTGGAACTTGGAACGTGAAACGCGTTCCAGCCACCCCGGGACGGCATCGGGGCAGACATACACGTCCCCGAGCAGCGTCCCGTCCGGTTGCGGCAGGGCGAAGGCGATGACGTCGGTCACGGCGCGGCGACCGAAGGCGCGCCGATTGAGGCGGCGCATGGCGGCGGCGTCGAGCAGCGTGACCTCCACGCGCGCGCCTCGCGCCCCCTCCCATGCCAGCACGCGCCGCACGGCCCGCTCAAGCCTTGGCGGCGGGCTGCCACTGCGCCGTGATGCCGCCACTGGACTCCGGGTAGTCGATGCGGTTGTGGTACATCCCGCTGATGATCCGCACGAACTCCTGCTTCACCTGCTCGATCTCCCGCAGCGTCATGGGGGCGTCGTCGAGCTGGCCCCCGTTCAGCTTGGTGCGCACGATGTGGTCGATCACCTCTTCGATCTTCTGCGGCGTCAGGTCCTCGAGCACCCGCAGCGCCGCCTCGACCGAGTCCGCCAGCATGGTGATCGCCGTCTCGGCGGAGCGCGGCTTGGGGCCGGGATACATGTAGTCCTCGGCGCGCGGCGGCCCGCCGTCACCGCTCTTCTTCGCGCGGTCCAGGAAATAGGTGATCTCCGTGGTGCCGTGATGCTCGGGGATGAACGCGGCCACGGCTTCGGGGAGCCCCGCCTCGTGGGCCAGGGCGAGCCCGTCGGGCACGTGCGCCTTGATGATCTGTGCCGACTGGTACGGCTTGAGCCGGTCGTGGGGGTTGTTGCCGCGCGTTTGGTTCTCCACGAAGTACTGCGGGTTCTTGATCTTGCCGATGTCGTGGTAGTAGCAGCCGACGCGGCCGAGCAGCCCGTTGACGCCGATCCGGTTGCTCGCGGCCTCGACCAGATTCGCCATCGCGACGGAGTGGGCGTAGGTCCCAGGCGCCTCGAGCGACAGGCGTCGCAACAGCGGCCGGCTCGGATCGGACAGCTCGAGCAGCGTGAGGTCGGTCGTGATCCCGGTGATCGACTCGGCCACGGGCAGGAGGAAGAAGGTGAGGCCCGCGCACACCAGTCCGTTCGCCGCCCCCCATACGCCACGCAGCCCGATTTCTCCAACGCTCCAGCTCCCGGCGAGGCCGAGCGCCAACGCGGCCGCGAGATACCCCGATGCGATGAGCAAGACGGGCCCGTAGAAGTTGCTGCGGCGCCGCAGCACGCGCACCGAAAGCGCCGCGGTCACCCCGCCGATCAAGCACAAGAACAACGCCGGCAGGTCGTGGAACACCGGCTGCAGCCCGATCACCGTCGCGAGGATCATCGCCGCGATCATCGAGACGCGGCCGTTGAAAAGCACCGTCAGCATCATCGCCAGGAACGGCAGGATGATGACCTCGGCGTGCTGCGGGACGAAGCGCGCTACCACCGCCGCCTGCAGCAGCACCAGCGCGAACAGGCCGCCGATCAACGCGACCTGGCGCCGCTCGCGGTATGTCTCACGCCGGTAGAACACGAGCAGCACCCAGAAGATCGCCACGATGAGGGCGTCCCGCAGCACCGGGCCGAACGCGCCGCCCGCGGAGCGGCTGGTGGCCGCGCCGCGCCGCACGAGATCGCTGTGCAGCGCCACGAGCTTCTCGTGCACTTCGTTCGTCACCACCTCGTGCGCGCCCACGATGCGGTCGCCCGCGCGCACGATGTACTTGCTGGGGTCCACGCTGCGGCGCAGCTCGTCGCGGCGCCGCTCGGTCTCGAGGGTGTTGGGCAGGAGCGTGGGGCGGAAGAAGTGGCTCGCGAGCCGCAGGTAGACCGCGTCCCCCACGCTCGAGCTCTTGTCGGGATGCACCAGCCGCGCGCGCGTCAAGTATTGCGCATACGAGAGCACCTGGTCGCGCGGCACCGACTGCTCCGAAGCGCGCCGCCGCACGATCAGCTCCGGCGCCTGCTCGACCTGCAGCACCCCGGGCGCCGTGACGCCGACGGCGAGGGTGCGAGCGAACAGCTCGCTCAGGGCCTTCTCGAGGTTGTGCCGTTTGCCGCCCTTCGCGAGGTAGCCCGCTTCGGCCGGCGTGAGGGCGACGCCCTGCGCTTTCGCGGCGGTCATGATCGCGGGCACTCCACCCTCGTCGGCCGCGGTCTCGAGCGCGGAGAAGAAGGCGTGCATCGCCGCCACCGCCGTGTCGAGCGCGCGGTCCTGGAACTGGTAGATCGGCTTCACCGTGCCCGCGAGCTCCTCGGCCTCGCGCGCGAGCTCCTCGTCGGACTTGTTCACCGGAAAGGTGAAGGGCGCGATCACGTCGCGGTCCGCGACCGCGCCGGGCTCGAGCAGGGGCGCCACGTTTGTCGCGCTGGAGGGAAACGCCACGTACGCCAGCACGGCCAGGCCCACCACCCAGACCCAGCGCGCGCCGTGATAGCGCACCTGCTCCTGCGTCGGGAGTTTCATGTCAGCCCTGGGCGTCCTCGGCGTAGGCGCGGATGATGTCGCGCACCAGCCGGTGGCGCACGACGTCCGTGTCCGTCAGATAACAGAACGCGATCCCCTCGATGCCCGGCAGGATGCGCTCCACCTGGAGCAGTCCCGAGTCCTCGCGGTTCGCGAGGTCGATCTGGGTCTTATCACCGGTGATCACCGCCCGCGAATTCACGCCCAGCCGCGTGAGGAACATCTTCATCTGCATGCCCGTCGCGTTCTGCGCTTCGTCGAGGATCACGAACGCGTCCGACAGCGTTCGACCCCGCATGTAGGCGAGCGGCGCGATCTCGATGATGCGCGAGTCGATCGCCTTCTGCACGCGGTCGCGCGGCATCATGTCTTCGAGCGCGTCGTACAGCGGGCGCAGGTAGGGGTCCACCTTCTCGTGCAGATCCCCGGGCAGGAAGCCCAGGCTCTCCCCCGCCTCCACCGCCGGCCGCGCCAGCACGATGCGCCGCACCCGCTTGCGGGACAGCGCGTCCACCGCCGCCGCCACCGCGAGGTAGGTCTTCCCCGTGCCCGCCGGCCCGATGGCGACCACGATGTCGTGCTGCGCGATCGCCAGCAGGTAGTCCCGCTGGCCGGCCGTCTTGGCCTGGATCACCCGGCGCAGCCCGGGCAGGATGATCTTGTACTCGCCCTCGACGGCCTTCCCCAGCGTGCCGTGCGCCTCGTCCGCCACGATCCGCTCGACGTCCGCGACCTCGAGGGTGTCGCCCATGCGCGCGAGGTCTACCAGCGCCTGCGCCACTGGCGCCGCGCGCTCGACCGCGGCGAGCGGACCCTGGAGCGTCAGCGTGTCGCCGCGCAGCGACACCCGCACGCCGAGCCGCTTCGCCAGCTCGATCAGGTTGCCGTCGTTCACGCCGGCGAGCGCGAGGGGATCGACGCCCTCGGTCGACAGGCGGTGGGTGATCTCGTCGCTCATGGCCTGACCTCGATGTGCAGCGCCTGCAGGTCCGCCGGACTGGCGGGCGCCGGGGCGCCCTCGAAGAGCGCGCGCGCCGCCGTGGTCTTGGGGAACGCGATCACGTCTCGGAGTGATCCCGCCCCGGCCAGCAGCATGACGACCCGGTCGAACCCGATGGCGAACCCGCCGTGCGGCGGCGCGCCGGCGTTCAACCCGTCCACCAAGAAGCCGAACCGCTGGGCGATTTCCTCGTCGGTCAAACCAAGCTGGTGAAAGACCCAATACTGCATCGTCCGGTCCGTGATGCGGATCGATCCTGAGCCGAGCTCGTTCCCGTTGTAGACCGCGTCGTAGTGCAGCGCGCGCATCTCGAACGGACCCTTCGCTCCCCCGGCAGGCCAGTCATCTGGATGCGGCGACGTGAACGGATGATGCGCGAACACGGGCTTGCCGGTCTCAGGATGGGGCTCGAACAACGGGAAGTCGACGATCCAGCAGAACGCGTGGGCCGCCTTGGGCGAGGGCGCGAGCCGGCGGATCACCTCCTGGCGCACGCGGTCGAGCACCCGCGATGTCACGCGGTCGGGGCCGACGGTCATCAGCGCCGCGTCGCCGTCGCCCACGCCGAGGGCGCCCAGCGCGGCGGCGGTGAAGTGCTTCCCCACCGAGCCGGAGATTTGCTCGCCCTGGCGCTTCACCCACGCGAGCCCCGCGCCGCCCAGCTGCTTCGCCGCCGCGGCGAGCTGATCCACGTCCTTGCGCGACAGCGCGCCGCCGCCTTTCACCGCGAGTCCCCGCACCCGGGCGCCGTCCTTCAGCGCCGCCTGGACAAATGGCACCCCCAACGGCTGCACCTGCGCCGTCCAATCGGCGATCGGAAGGTCGTAGCGCAGGTCGGGCTTGTCGGTGCCGTAGCGCTCCATCGCCTCGTGCCACGTGATCCGCGGAAACGGCTGCCCGACTTCCTGTCCTGCCTCATCCCACAGGGCGACCAGCACGCCCTCTACGAAGCCCAGCACGTCCTCCATCCCGACGAACGACGCCTCGAGGTCGATCTGCGTGAACTCCGGCTGGCGGTCGTTGCGCAGGTCCTCGTCGCGAAAGCAGCGCGCGATCTGGAAGTAGCGGTCGAACCCAGCGACCATCAGCAGCTGCTTGTAGATCTGGGGAGACTGGGGCAGCGCGTAGAACTCGCCGGGGTGCACGCGCGCCGGCACGAGGTAGTCGCGCGCCCCTTCCGGCGTCGGCTTGGTGAGCACCGGGGTCTCGATCTCAAGGAATCCGAGGTCCGAGAGCGCCCTCCGCGCCCGCTGCAACAGCCGGTGACGCAGGATCAAGTTCCCCTGCATCTCGGGACGGCGCAGATCGAGGTGGCGATACTTGAGCCGCAGCTCCTCCGCCGGCAGCTCGTCGCCCTTGGCGCGCGCGACCGGAATGGCGGGCGTCACCGCCAGCCCCACGACCACGAGCTTGGTCGGGTGAACCTCGACGTCCCCCGTCGCGAGCTCCGGGTTCTTCATGTTTGGCGGCCGCGGCGCGACGTCGCCTTCGACCTCCACTACCGTTTCGCTCGAGAGCCCACTGGCCACGCGCCGGATTTCCTCCGGCGCCCCCGGCCCCACCGCCACCTGGACGATCCCGGCCCGGTCGCGCAGGTCGATGAAGACAATGCCCCCGAGATCACGCCGGCGATGCACCCAGCCGCCCAGCCGCACGCGCTGTCCCACGTGCTGCGCGCGCAACTCGCCGCAGCGATGCGTGCGCCGGGATGTGCCGCTTGCGCTGTCTATGGTGCCTCCGCCTCGCACAAGGCGCGATAGAATTCCTCCGCCGTACGGGCGTCGAGCAGCTTGCCTCGCACGTGCTCGCGGCGCACCAGCCGCGAGATGCGGCTCAGCGCCTTCACGTGGGCTCCCGCCGCCGACTCGGGACCAGCCAGCAGAAAGAACAGGCGCACCGGTTGCCCGTCGATCGTTTCATAGGGCACCGGCGCGGGGGTGGTCCCTGCCACGACGGCGAGCGCGGACAGGGCAGGCGTCTTGCCGTGCGGCACCGCCACCCCGTAGCCGATCCCGGTCGGGAACTGCCGCTCCCGCTCGAGGATCGCCCCGAGCACCTCGCCGGACTGTCCTCCGTTTCCGGCGACCATCAGGTTCACGAGTTCCCGGAGCACCCCCTCCTTGTCCGTCGCGTGCAGGGGGACGCGGATGCGGGCGGGCGTGAGCAGCTCTGACAGGCGCACGGTGGTCCAAGTGTCCTAAACGCTTGAAGATAGTTAAGTTATGTGTGACATGCAACGTATTTGCCGAGCGCTACTTACGCTGGTCCCCGGCGTGCTCGGTGCCCAGCAATCCGCGGGCACCGAGCTGTGGCGCATCGCCGCTACGACGCTCGCGGTCCCCCAAGCCCTCGCCACCGGCGGTGCAGCGGCGTTCTGGAACCCGGCCCAGCCGGCCGGGGCCGAGCGCGCGAGCGTCGCGCTCGAGGCGATCGAGACCGCCCCGACGGTGGGCGCCCGGGGCGTGCTCATCACCGCCCGCGCGCGCGTGCGGCGGATCGGACGGGTGGGGCTCGTGTTCGGAAGCATGAGCATCGGCGATCTGGTACGCACGTCGCTCAGCCCCGACCCCGACCCGGGCGGCATCCCCTACTATACGGCGACGATCGGCGTCAATTGGGCGACGACGGCGGGCGCCACCACGCTGGGTGCAACCCTTGCCCACCAGGACACGCAGCTCGATGGAATGCGCGCACAGCGCTGGACCCTGGACGTCGGCGCGCGCCGGGCGCTCACGGACGCAGTGAGCGTCGCGGCCGCCACCCACTTCCTCTCTCGCCTCGCCGCCGCCGACCCGGCGCAAGACGCGTACGCCGGCATCGACATCCGGGTGTGGCGCGGGCCGCTATGGGAGGGCGGCAGCACCGGTGCGATTCACGCGCGGTACGGTCTCGCGTTCGGGCACGGGTTCACCGCGGATCACCAGTTCGGCGCCGGATTCGAGGTGGGCGACGAGTTCAGCGCCGACATCCTGGTCGTGCGCGAGGGGAGCTACGGGGACGGGGGCTGGCGACCGGTGGGCGGTGTGCGCGTGGCTATCGGACGGTACCACATCAGCGTCGCGCGCGACGCCGCGCTCAACGATGTCGGCGCGGCCTACCGCGTGGGGTTCGAGGGGCAGCTACCATGATCGATCTGCTGTCCCTCACGCCCGACGCAGCGCGCGCCGCGCTCGCCGAGTGGCTCGCCGCCCGGGGTGAGCCCGCGTACCGCGTGCAGCAGATCCTGCCGCGCTTGTGGCAGCGACCGGTAGGCTCGTGGGACGACGCGACCGATCTCCCCGCCGCGCTGCGCCCGGCGCTGGCGGACGCGTTCCCGCTGCGCCGGCTCAGGCTCGCGACGCGCCAGGTGTCCCGCGACGGCACGGAGAAATACCTGTGGGACCTGGGCGACGTGGCAGCGGTCGAAGCGGTGTTGATCCCGGAGGGGAAGCGGCGCACGCTGTGCATCTCCTCTCAGGAGGGGTGCGCGCTCGGGTGCGTGTTCTGCGCCACCGGGCGCATGGGATTCCGAAAGAACCTCACCGCGAGGGAGATCGCGAGTCAGGTGCGCGAGGTGCTACTGCTCGACCCCGCCCTCAAGCCGACGAACGTGGTGTTCATGGGAATGGGCGAGCCGCTCCTCAACTGGGAGGCGGTGGACACGACCCTCACCATCCTGAACCATCCCGATGGCTTCGGGATCGGCGCCCGGCACATCACCGTCTCGACCGTGGGGATTCTGCCGAACCTCGCCCGGCTCTCCAGGCGCCCGGAGCAGTTCCGGCTGGCGCTGTCGCTCCACGCTCCCACCTCGGAGCTGCGCCACGAGTTGATGCCGGTCGAGCGGAAGTACAAGCTGCCGGCGGTGCTCGAAGCGCTGCGGCATTTCCGCCGGCGCGTGACCCTCGAGTACGTGTTGATCGGCGGACGGAACGACTCGCTCGAGGCAGCGGATCGCCTGGCCAGGCTCGCGCGCCCGCTGGGTGCCCTCGTGAACCTGTTGCCGCTGCATCCGGGCGGGGCGCCCGATCTCACTCCCAGCCCGCGGGCGCAGATGCTCGCCTTCGAGCGGCGCCTGAAGCAGCACGGCGTCGAGGCGGTGCTGCGGCGCAGCCGCGGGCTCGACATCAGCGCCGCATGCGGGCAGCTACGGGTGGAACTCGAGGCGCGCCGGCGCGAAGTCGGCGCCGAGCAGCACGCTCGCGTCGAGTAGCCTGCGGCCGTCCAGCTCCACCACCACCCGCCCCACCCCCAGGGCTTTGCGCAGCCGCTCGCCGACCGCGCTGCTGCCGCGTCGCACCACAATCCGGGTCGAGTCAAGCGTGCCGATCGAGTCGGGCGCGTTGCCGAAGTTGAGCACGTCGATCCCCGCGCGGCGCAGGATCCGTGTGCCGGTCTTCGCGAGGCCGGGCTTGCCGCTCGCATTCAACACTTCGACCGTCACGCGGGGGCCGTTCTCGCCGGGGATAGGGAGGTTCGTCGCGCCCGCTCGGTCCCCACGGCACGCGGTGAGGCCCAGGGCGAGGGCGATCAGGACGCGACGAGAGCGTTCCAAAAGTCCACCGTCTCCGGCACCAGCGGCCAGCGGCAATCGATCACACGGCCGATGCGCCGGGCCGCCACCTGCCGGAGTACCACCTCCCGCTCGACGGGGACGCGCGCCGCGAGCGCACGTCGCAGCGCTTGATCGAACGGCCGCCCGGGCTCGAGGTAGTCCGCGAGGTAGAGCATCTTGCCCACGTCGTCCCACCGGGCGTACCCGAGCGAGTGGTAGCGGACCGCGTCGAGCACGCCCTGGTCCGATTCGCCGTCACGCGCCGCGCGCTCCGCGGCCATCGGACCGTGGGCGAGCTCGTTCGCTGCGGGGGCGTCGCGCAGTGCGTCGTGCAGCCACGCCGCCTTAAGCCAACGGGCGCGCTCGGTCTCGGCGACCCGCAGCGCCGTGGCCCACACCGAGAGCAGCTGCGCCACCCGCTCGATGTGCGCGCGGCGCTCGGCGGTCACGACCGCCCAGGGCGGCAAGCCGTCAAGATGCCCGGACGGAGTCATCGCTCGCCACCCCCTCCCCCAGCACCACGTTGTCGATGAGCCGGGTCGCGCCCACCCGCGCCGCGATCACGGCCACGGTACGGGCGTCGACGCGCGTCACGGGGCGCAGCTGCTCGTCCACCAGCGCCAGGTACTCCGGGGTCACGCCCGGCCCCTTGAGCACCTCCATCCCGCGGCGCTCCAGCGCCTTGGGGTCCGCCTCGCCGGAGCGCCACGCCTGCTCCACCGCGCGCAGCGCGCGGGAGAGGCCGAGCGCGGAGCGCCGCTCGTCGCCGTTCAAGTAGGTGTTCCGGGAAGAGAGCGCGAGCCCATCGAGCTCCCGGACCGTGGGCGCGATGTCGATCTCGAGACCGAAATCCAGATCGGCGGCCATGCGGCGCACCAGCATCGCCTGCTGGAAGTCCTTGCGGCCGAACACCGCGATGTCGGGCTCGACGATATGGAACAGCTTGGCGACGACCGTCAGCACGCCCGCGAAGTGACCGGGGCGCGCGGCGCCCTCGAGCGTGTCGGCCATAGGTCCCGGGGCCACCCGCACGAGCGGGTCGCGCGGATACATGGCGGTCGTGTCCGGCACGAAGAGGCAGTCGACCCCGCGCTCGGCCGCGAGCCCCGTGTCCCGGGCGAGATCGCGGGGATAGGTGGTGAGGTCCTCTCGCGGTCCGAACTGCAGCGGGTTCACGAAGATGCTCAGCACCACGCGATCCACGCGCTGCTTCGCTCGGTCCACGAGCCGCAGATGGCCCTCGTGGAGGAAGCCCATCGTCGGGACGAACCCGATGCGGCCGCCGCGCGCCCGCTCCGCGCGCGACCAGGCGCGCATGTCTTTGGGCGTCGCGAGCTCGAGCACGATGCGCCGCCCTAATCCGCCTTCATCACGACGCAGTCGGTCAGATACGGGTCGTCGAAATGGGCGATCTCCCCGGCCGCCTTCCCGGGCACCGGAAACAACCGCGCGGAGAGCGGCTTGCGAAGCTTGGTGGACAGGGCTGCCACATCCGCGATCAGGGCTGCCAGCTGATCCGCCGGCGTGTCGCCCGGCAGCGGCACGACGTCGAGCCCCGTGCCGCAGACGCTGGAATACAGCAGCAGCTCGCGCACGCTGAACCGCCCTTCTGACGCGCGTCGCGCGAGCACCGGATCCTCCAGGACCGGAAGCATGAGCCCCGAATACCCACAGGTCTTGACCCGCACGCTCTTGAGGACGTCGGTGATCGCCGCGCACCCGGCGAGCGTCGAGGGGCTACCGAACGGGACCCCGGTGAGCGCCTCGACGGCCGCTCCGATGCTCGCGTCCTTGCCCGGCGCGGGAGAGACATCGATGCCCCCATACCCCCGCTCCTCCCGGCGAGCGACCTGCCGCATCAGCTGCTCCAGGGGTCCGAGCCGGGACTCGAGCGACGCCGCGAGGCGTTGTTTGGCCTCCGCGAGGGTGTTCGCTCCCACGAAAGCGGCAGAGAGCAACGGGGGCGATTCGAGACCGACGGCCAGGGCGTCCGACCCGTGGTGGTAAGCGACGGGAAAGAACGGTGTCCCCGCCGGAACATTGGCCGCCGCCGCGAACCGGAAGTTGCCGACGCCGCCGGCGGTGACGCGCGCGATCGCCACCATTGCTTCGCCTGCGGCCGTGACCCCACGCGGTGAGGCCACGCGATCCGGCGAGGCGACGCGCACCGTGAAACTGACGTTCTGGGTCGTGCGGGCAAGCTCGGCCGCCCACGCGGCGAACTCCGGGTCCTCACCATCAGGAGCCAGCGCGGGACCGATGCTCAAGAGGGCGCGCTCCGCCACCACGGCGCGGTCGAGCGCCTGCAGGGCGGCCAACGCGTCCGCGCGCGCGTGGTGTCCGGCCTCCTCCAGAAATGGCTGGGTCGCGATGCGGATGGTTTGCACCTCGTAGCCCGCGTCGGTGACGACCCGCTGCGCTCGCTTGAGGGAGGCGAGCGCGACCTCGACCGATCCGGTGTCGGAGGGGCTACGAAGGTTCGTGCCCGCCGTGATGGTGCGGATACGAAAACCCGGCCCGCTGGGGTCGGGTGCGGAGCCGCGTGTCCCCGGCCGCGCGAGCGACGTCAGCGCGGCCGCGCCGAGCAGCGCGATCGCGTCCCGCCGCGACAGGTCGTGATGACGGTGCGTCATTTCGGGAACGAATGCTCCGGCCCCGGATACCGGCCCTCGCGCACCTCGGCCGCGTACAGCTGCACCGCCTCGCGCACGTCCGCGGCGAGCGCCGCGTAGCGCTTCACGAACTTGGCGGCAAACCGGTCGTTCAAGCCCAGCATGTCGTGCAGCACGAGCACCTGGCCGTCGCACGCCGGACCCGCGCCGATCCCGATCGTGGGAATCGTGAGCGACTTCGTGATTTGGGACGCGAGCGGCGCCGGAATGAGCTCGAGCACGATCGCAAACGCGCCCGCGTCCTCGAGCGCCTTCGCGTCGCCCTTGATCCGCTCGGCCGTCGTGTCGTCGCGCCCCTGCACGCGGTAGCCGCCGAGCGCATGCACGGACTGCGGCGTGAGGCCGAGGTGACCCATCACGGGGATGCCGACGTCCACCAGCGCCCGCACGGTTGCGGCCATCGGTTGCCCGCCCTCGAGCTTCACCGCGTGGCACCCGGTCTCCTGCATTACGCGCCCGGCGTTCCGGATCGCGTCCTGGGGCGAGACCTGATAGCTGAGGAACGGCAGGTCGCACACTACCAGGGCCCGCTCCGCGCCGCGGCGTACGATCTTCGTGTGGTAGATCATCTGGTCGAGTGTGGCGGAGAGCGTGGTCTCGGCCCCGGCGAGCACCTGGTTCACCGAGTCCCCGACCAGCAGGATGTCGACGCCGCCCTCGTCCAGCAGCCGCGCGAACAGGGCGTCGTAGCACGTGAGCACGACGATCCGCTGCCCCTTTTCCTTCATGTTCAGGAGCCCGTGGACGGTGACCGGCTTCCGCTCGTCAGCCACGGGTGGGCTCGGGGAGCGCGTCGAGCTCCGCGATCTCGCGGAGCCAAAAGTCGCGGTTGGGCAGCTCGGGATGGGGAATGGTGAGCTCCGCTTCACGCACGGCGCGGCCGCCATAGTGCACGATGTCCAGGTCGAGGGTGCGCGGGCCCCAGCGCACCGCGCGCACCCGCCCCCGCTCCGCCTCGATCGCGTGGAGGTGGCGCAGCAGCTCCGCGGGCTCGAGCTCGGTCTCGAGCAACACCATCTGGTTCAGGTACGGCCCCTGCGGCACGGGCCCGAGGGGGGCGGTCTCTTCGACGCGCGAGGCCTTGAGCAGGCGCGTGCGCGGCAGGGCCGCGAGCCGCGCGCGCGCGTGGGCCAGATGCCCCGCGCGGTCCCCCAGATTCGACCCCAGCGCCACGTACACCCGCTCCGCCATGGGCACCGGGGAATGGTAAACGGGCTACGCGATGCTGGCAAAGCCGCGGGTCAATTCCCGCAGCATGGCTGCCACGTCCTCGAGCTCGCGCGTGGCCCGCTCCAGATCGGTGAGCCCGCGGGCCTGCTCGTCGGCGCGCGTCGCCACGTCGTCCGCTTCCGCGCGGTTCTTCCCCGCGATCGCCGCGACCGCGTGGATACGCTTGCGCAGCACGCCGAACGCCTTGTCCTGCTCGCCCGCCGCGGCGGCGATGCGCTGGGCGTGCCCGGTCGCCTCGGCGGTCGCGGCGACGATGGCGTCGAGCGCCTCGAGCGCCGCCGAGGAGAGCTCTTCGACACCGCCCACGTTCACCTGCCCGCGCCGCATCTGCTCCACCACCTCACCGACCTGGCGGTGGATGTCCTGCACCAGGTCGCCCGCTTCGAGCGCCGCCGTCGCGCTCTGCTCGGCGAGGCGGCGCACCTCCTCGGCCACGACCGCGAACCCCTTGCCGTGCTTCCCGGCGCGCGCGGCCTCGATGGTCGCGTTCAACGCGAGCAGGTTCGTCATGTCGGCGAGCTCGCGGATCGAGGCGATGAACCCCGTGATGCGCCGGCTCACCTGGCCGAGCTCCTGCACCTGGCCCGAGGCCTCGCTCACGAAGGTCTTGAGCGCCACGAGCCGCTGGATCGCGTCGCGGATCTGCTGCCGGTTCTTGTTCGCCACTTCGCTCGCGGTGGTGGACGCCTGGGCCGCCTCGGTGCCGTCCTCGGACACGCGCCGCGACACCCGCGCCAGGCTCTCCGTCGCCTCCAGCCCCCCCGAGACCTCGTCCTCCTCGGCCAGCACGCCCTGGCGGATCGCGCCGGTGGACTGCGCCACCGCGCTCGCGGCCTCGCGCAGCGACTCGGCGGCCCGCGCGAGGGTCGCGAGCTGCCGGGTCATGGTCTCGACCGTATCGAGCAGCGGGCGGCGCAGCTCGGTGATATGGATCGCCGTCGCCAGCTGGTTCGCGAACGTGTGGATCGTGTATACGTCCTTGCGACGGTATATCTTGCGCTTGTGGTGCTCGAGCTCGAGTGTGCCGATCACCTGGTCGCCGAACTTGAGGGGCACCATCACCAAGCTCTGCACGTAGATCGGCGCGTCGGCGACCCGCCGGTCCCGCGTCACGTCGTCGATCACCACCGCCTCGCCGCTGTGCGCGACGTGCTCGCGCAGCGCCGCGATGTCGGGCGTCGGATCACCCCGCTTGGCCCACCCGACCTCCCCCCGGTAGGCGAGCTGCAGTGCGCCCTCATGGCGGCGGTAGATGCGGAAGTCGCCCCAGTCCACGAGGCGGTGGGCGAGCCCCTCGATGCGCGCGAACGAGTCGTGCAGGCTGATGTTGCTCGTGATCACCGCCTCCATCGCGTGGATCTTGTTCAGCTCCTCGGCGACGATCGCCTCCTCGAGAGTGTGCTTGAAGAGCAGGCCCAGCGCGCCGAGCGCCGCCGCCACGAAGAGCCAGGCGAGGGGTGGCCAGTAGATCACGGTCCCCACGATGACGCCCGTGGCCACCAGGGTGGCGCCGTACGCGATGCACTCGTAGCGCAGGATCAACATCCGCTCGTCCTGCTCCAGCTTGCTCCGGATGATCAGCGCGAAGTAGAAGAGCAGGCGGCTGATGACGAAGTACGAGAGCCCGTAGAAGAAGAGCGCCGGCACGAGCTCGATGTGCAGGCCGGGGCCGACGGCCTCCGACAGCCGCAGCGTCGCCGCGTACACGCCGTAGGCGCCAACCAGCGCGATCACCTCGCGCCCCAAGTTCACCAGGGCACCGCGGAACATCTTCTTCTGCCACAGCCAGTCGGCGCCGAGGACGCCGAGCGCCACCGCGAGCGCCGTGGCCGGCAGCCCGACCACCAGGCTGCCGGTGAGACCCACCAGGCCCGTTTGCGTGAGATAGGAGTACTTGCTGAGCGGCACCTGCGCGGCGCGCAGCGCGAGCACCGCCCCCAGCATGAGCAGCGTTTCCGGGAGCTGCCCGGTCCACCGCGGGTCGCCGAGGAGGACGACGGCGAGCACCAGCGGCCCGCCGATCGCGAGCCCGCGGGCGTAGATCGTGACCAGCCGGTTGGCCGTCACGCCGCGGCCTCCCGGATCGCCCCGGCGAGCTCGCGCACCAGTCGCTCCGCCGCGGCGAGCCCCCCCGAGCCCAACGCCTCCACCAGCGCGCTTCCCACGACGACCCCGTCCGCGAGCCGGGCGGTGGCGCGCGCTTGGGCGGGGGTGCTGATCCCGAACCCGACCGCGAGCGGCAGCTCGCTCACGGCGCGCACGCGCGCGACATGATCGGCGAGGTCTTGGGGCACCTGGTCGCGCGCCCCCGTGACGCCCAGCCGGGAGATCAGATACAGGAAGCCGCTCGCGCCGCGGACGGCCCGCGCCAGCCGGGCCGGCGTGGTCGTGGGGGCGATCAGCCGGATCAAGGCGAGCGGACTCCCCGCGACGACCGCGTCGACGCGCGGGTCGGCGCCCGCCGGAAAGTCGGTGAGGAGGAGGCCGGACGCGCCCGCGGCCGCGGCATCGGCGACGAAGCGCTCCAGCCCGTAGGCCATGACGGGGTTCACGTATGTCATCACCACCACCGGAATCTGGAGTGCGGCCCCGTGAATCTGCTCGAGCACCCGCGGCACCGTCATTCCCTGGTCGAGTGCGCTCTGGATGGATCGCTGGATGGTCGGTCCGTCGGCGAGGGGATCCGAGAACGGCACCCCCACTTCGACCAGGTCCGCGCCAGCGGCCTCCATCAGGCGCAGGGTCTCGAGCGACAGCTCGGGCGTGGGAAATCCCGCCGTGAGGTACGGGATGAGCGCGGCGCGTCCCCGCTGCCCCGGTTCCGCCCGGATGGCGCGCCAGCGCGCCGCGATCGGGTGGTCAGACAAAGTAATCGCTGACGTTGATGCCGTATTTCGCGGGGTCGGTGACCTTGACGATGGTGCGGGGGAAGTGGCCCTCAGCGTCGCGCTGGGCCAGATCGGCCAGGAATCCGGGGTGCTGCAGCGCGCCCTCCGGGGTGGTCAGGACGCGCACCACGGGCCGGTGCACCTGACTCACGTCGGGGTTCGCGCTGTGCACGATGGCCACCTCGTACGTGTCGAGGATGACGCACGTGCCGACGGGGTAGATGCCGATCAGGTTGATGAACGCCTTCACGATCACGGGATCGTACCCGCGCCGCGGATTCTCCCACATCTCCTTGAGCACCTGGTCGGGCTGGATCGGCACGGTCTGATACACGCGGCGGCTGGTGGCGGCGTCGAACCCGTCCGCGACCGCCACGATCTTCGAGTAGATGGACAGCTCGCGGGGCCGCACTGACTTCGGGTAGCCCGTGAGGTCGGTCTTCATATGATGCTCGTAGGCGACGATCATGCCGCGGTACGGGATCTCGCCGTAGCCGCGCAGCCCGAACAGGGTCAGGACGCCGAGCCAGGGGTGGGCCTGCATGATGCGCCACTCTTCGTCGCTGAGCCCGCCCTGCTTGTTCAGGACCTCGAGCGGCACGCGCGACTTGCCGACGTCGTGGAACAACGCGGCCATGCCCAGATCGTACAGCTGCAGCTTCGTGAGGCCCAGCTTGCGGCCCAGCGCCACCCCGAAGATGCAGACGTTCACCGAGTGCGTGAACGTATACTCGTCGTAGTCCCGCAGCGTCGTGAGGCCCATGAGCGAGGCCTCGTTGTTCAGCACCTGGTCGACGATCGCCTGCACCGCGCGCTTCACCTTCTTGACGTTCGCCGTCCGGCCCATCCGGATGCTGTTGATGACCTCCTTGGTGACGGCCACCGAGCGCGCATAGGTGCGCTTCGCCGCTTCCTTCTGCCGCTCGGCGTCTTCGGCGTCCTCTTCGGTCTCGAGCGGGGGCTCGACGGCGATGTGCGCCACGCCTGCGTCGGCGAGCTTCTGCCCGAGCTCGAGCACCTTTTGGGGGTTCGCTTCCTTCGCCGCGTACGCGAGGAGCAGCGACACAAACACCTGCAGCTGCTTGCGGTCCACGCCCTCGTCGATCCGCACGGCGCCGATGCCGCACTGCCGCAGCACGCCGAGGATGTGCGAGAACGACGCATAGTTGTCGAGATCGAGGCGCAGCCGAACGGAGTTGACGAAGATGAACTCGCCTTGCATGCGCAGCTCGAGCTCTTTCTCGACGTCGAGCAGCTGCTGGGTGCCCTGCGCCAGCTCGTTCAGCGCCTTCTGGGCCTGGGCGTTTTCGACCGGGTACAGCTTGAGCGAGCGGACCGCGGTGTAGAGGACCACCAGGAAGTCGCGCCCGGCGTGCCGCAGGAACCCGTCCGTGGTCTGGAGGGTCTCGGCCATCGAGCCGCGCGGAGTGTCGCCGCCCGTCACGCGCTCCCCTCGCGCAGCGCCCGGCTCACGGCGTTCCGCACCAGCGGCTCCTTGTCCTGCACGGCCCGCTCCAGCACGGCGCGCGCCTCCGGGGTGCGGATCCGACCGAGCGCCATCGCCGCGCACGCGCGGGTTTCCGGGTCCTCCTTCTTCGCGAGCAGCCCCTTCGGCACGAGCATCTTTTGGAGTACGGGGATGCCCTTCGCGCCCACGAGCGACCCGAAGGCTTCGAAGAAGGCCATCTTCTCGGTGAGATCCGAGTTCTTCAGCTTCGAGCCGGTCACCACGCTCTCGACCCGCGTGGCGGCGTTACGGTAGCCGCGCGCGGCGAGGAAGCGCACGGCCGCGATACGCACGTCGCGGTCCGTGTCGTCGATTGCTTTCTCGAGCAGCCGCAAAGCCGAGGGGCTCGAGATCCCCTGCAGCGCTTCCACGACGGCGAGCTTGAGCGTGCGATCGCCGCTCGCGAGCAAAGGCTCCATGCCGTCCGCGGCCCCCGGCAGCTTCAACCGCCCCGCGAGCCGCACCATCTCGAGTTGCGCCGCGCCGTCGTCGCTCGCGAGGGCCTTCAGCACCTCGCCGGCGTGCGCCTGCGCCAGTTTCGCGGCGGCGGCGTGCACCAGCTCCTTCACCCGCTCGTTGTGCAGCTTCGGGATCCAGCCCATCAGCGTCGGCAGGGCTTCGGCGCCGAGCTCCTGGAACAGCTCCGCGAGCTCCTCCTCCGTGGGATGCACCGCCGCCTCATCGAGCGACTGCAACAGCTGCGACAGGGCGTCGCGCTGCGACAAACGCGAGGGGAGGCCCTCGAGCGTCTGGCGGTGCTCCGGGATCAGCTCGCGGGCGCGCAGCAGCAGGGCGCGCGTCTCTCGCAGGATGAAGGCCACCGAGCGGAAGTCGCCGGCGCCCAGGAGATAAGGGATGAAGTTCTCGAGGATCGAAATCAGCTCGGCCCGCACCGTGCCGTACGTCTGCAGTTCGAGGAGGTCGAACAACATGGAGAGGACGTTGCGCCGCAGGTCCTGCGCGTACTCCCGCTCCACGTCCTTCTTGAGGTAGTCGACTTCCTTGTCCTCGAGGAAGTAGAGCGTGGTGTCGAACTCCTCGATCGACACCAGGCCCTCGCGCTTGGGCGGCACTTCCTCCTCGACGACCTGGCGCACCTGCGTCGGCGGCGCCGACGGGATCGGCGCGGTAACCTCGATTGGCGCGGCGTTCTCGGTCGCGAGCTCGCGGAAGGTGTAGCTGATGAACTGGAAGTCCTGCGCCCACAGGAGGGTCAGCAGGTCGTCCGCTGCATCGGCCTGGAGGTTGCGCGCTTGCTGCAGCAAGCCGAGGAACCGCACGATCTCCGCCTCCTCGACCCCGGGCTTGAACGTGACCGAGCGGACGCCGTCCTTGAAGAGCGTCCACGCGATGCTCTCGTTGCGCTGCTCCTGGTTGTAGACGACCGCGTCTTCCCAGCGCAGGTCGGTCTCACCGACGTCGAAGTGGAGGTCGTCGGTCGCCTGCCAGATCCGGCGGAACGCCGCGCGGATGTTGTCGACGGCGCGCTGATACACCGGGTTGTTCGGGAGGTAGAGCTGGGTGGCCCGGATGCCCTTCGACACGACCTGCATCAGCTCCTCGACCTGGTGCGGCGGCAGCGCCTGTTCCGGGAGGGGAGCCGGAAACCGACTCGTGCCTGTGATCGGGCCCGTCAACGGGGCGCTCCGGTCAGTTCGGCCACCATGGCGACGTCCTTATCACCTCTGCCGCTCAGGTTGATCAGCACGATGTCGCCCGACCGCCAGTGCCCGCGGTGACCCACCACCCAGGCCACGGCGTGGGCGCTCTCCAACGCCGGAAGGATCCCTTCCAACCGGGAGAGGCCGGCGAAGGCGTCCAGGGCCTCCTGGTCCGTCACCGCATCATACAATACCCGACCGGTGTCTTTCAGGTAAGCGTGTTCCGGCCCGACCCCGGGATAGTCGAGGCCCGCCGACACGCTGTGGGCCGGCTGGACCTGGCCGTCCGGATCCTGCAGCAGATAGCTCAGGCTGCCGTGGAACACCCCCGGCCGCCCCCGCCCGAGCGACGCGGCGTGCCGCTCGGTGCCGAGCCCTTCCCCTGCCGCCTCTACGCCGACGAGCTCCACGTCGCGATCGTCCAGGAAGCCCGCGAAGATGCCGATCGCGTTCGAACCGCCGCCGACGCACGCGACGACGGTGCGCGGCAGGCGGCCCCAGCGTTCGCGCGCCTGGGCCCGCGCCTCGCGGCCGATCACCGACTGAAAGTCGCGCACCATGCGCGGGAACGGGTCGGGTCCGACCACCGAGCCGATGATGTAGTGGGTCGTCGTGACGTTGGTGACCCAGTCGCGCAGCGCCTCGTTGGTCGCGTCCTTGAGCGTCCGCGTCCCCGAGGTCACCGGCACGACCGTCGCGCCCATCAGCTGCATGCGGTAGACGTTGAGCCGCTGCCGGCGCATGTCCTCTTCGCCCATATAGACGACGCACTCGAGCCCGAAGCGCGCGCACACGGTGGCCGTCGCCACACCGTGCTGGCCCGCGCCGGTCTCGGCGATGATGCGCCGCTTGCTCATGCGCTGCGCCAGCAGCGCCTGGCCGAGCGTGTTGTTGATCTTGTGCGCTCCGGTGTGGTTCAGGTCCTCGCGCTTCAGGGCCACGACCACGCCCGAGCCGACCTGTGCGGCGAGGCGCGGCGCCTCGGTGAGGGGCGTGGGGCGCCCGACGTAATCCTTGAGCAGCGCGTCAAGCTCAGCCCAGAATCCGGCGTCCGTCTTCGCCGCCTCGTACACCTGCTCCAACTCCTCGAGCGCCGCCATCAGCGTCTCCGGGACGTAGCGGCCACCGTACGGACCGAACCGCCCGTCCACCGCCCGCTCCACCAGCTTGGGGATGCTCATGTCACCGCCCTCTCCTTGGGACTCCGACCAGCGCCCGCACGGCGGCTGCCGGATCGTCGGTGCGCGCTACCGCGGTCCCCACGAGCACGAGGTCGGCGCCCGCCGCCGCCAGCCGCTCCACATCGACGCGCGCCTCGATGCCGCTCTCCGCGATCGCGGGAATCCCCGGCGGCACCTGCCCCACGAGCCGCTCCGCCAGGTCGAGGTGCACCGCGAAGGTCGCCAGGTCGCGGCTGTTCACGCCCACCGCCGTCGGCTCGGCGGCGAGCGCGTGGTCCAGCTCGGCCCCAGTGTGGACCTCGATGAGCACGCCGAGCCCGTGCGCCCGCGCAGTGCCCGCGAGCCGCTGCAGCGCGGCTGGCTCGAGCAACCGAGCGATCAGCAGCACGGCCGCCGCGCCCGCCGCGCGCGCCTCGACCACCTGGAGGTCGTGGACGATGAAGTCCTTGCGCAGCACCGGCAACCGGACTGCGCGCGCCACGCTCGTCAGGTCGTCGAGCGAGCCGCCGAAATGCGGCTCTTCGGTCAGCACGGAGATCGCCACCGCCCCGCCGCGCGCGTACGCCTCGGCGTGCCGCCCGGGGTCGAGGTCCTCCCGGATGGAGCCGACCGTGGGCGAACGCCGCTTCACCTCGGCGATGACGCCGACCGTGCGTCCCTCCAGGGCGCGGCGGAAGGACGGCGGCTCCGGGGCCGCGGCCGCCTGGCGCTCGAGCTCGCGCGAGTGATCGGTGAGGGCGAGGACCCGGTCCTGGGCCACCTGCAAGATCTTAGCGAGCGTCGGTCTGGGCATCCTTGCGTTCGGTCGATTTTCGGGTAGATTAAGCTTCGGTTTCTCTTCGGGAGACAGCGTGCCTCTCACCCGCCGTCAGCGCGAGATCCTCGACTTCATCTCCGGTCACATCACGGAAAAGGGATACGCGCCGAGCTTCGAGGAAATCGCGGGGCGCTTCGCGTTCCGCTCGCTCGCTACCGTGCACGAGCATCTCACCAACCTCGAGCGCAAGGGGTTCATCCACCGCGCTCACAACGAGAGCCGCGGGATCGAGGTGGCGCCGCCGAAGGGCCAGAGCGGCGCGACGGAGCTCCCCCTGCTCGGTCTCGTCGCCGCGGGCGCGCCCATCGAGGCGGTGACCGGCAGCGACACGATCGCCGTGCCCGACGAGCTCATCCCGCGCCGCGGCCGCAGCTATGTCCTCAAGGTACGCGGCCAGTCGATGATCGATGAGCATATCAAGGACGGCGACTTCATCGTCGTGCACGAGCGCAATCAGGCCGACAACGGCCAGACGGTGGTCGCGCTGGTCCACGGATCCAGCGCCACGGTCAAGAAGTTCTATCGCGAGCCCGGCGGCTGGATCCGGCTCGAGCCCGCGAACCCGACCATGGCCCCGCTGCGGGTGAACGAGCGCGACGTGATGGTCCAGGGCATCGTCGTCGGCGTCATCCGGAAGTACTAGTGCCGTTCCGACTTCCCCCGTCCGGTCTCCGGGAGCCGCTCAACTGGTCGGAACGGCACTAGCGCTCGCGCGGCGCAGCCGCTCGAGCGCCGCGCGTCCGCTCCCCGCCGCGAGCACGTCGCGGGCCCGCGCCACGCCGTCGTCGTAGGAGCCCACCAGCCCCGCCACGTAGACCGCCGCCGCCGCGTTGAGCAGCACCGCGGCGCGGCCGGGCGCGTCGCCCCGGCCATCGGCAAGCAGCCGCTCGATGCGCCGCGCATTGCCGGCGGGCGCCTCGCCGTGCAGCGCCGCAACGTCCTCGATCGCGAGGTCATGGCGTGCCGGGTCGACCTGCCACGTCGTGACGCGGCCGTCGCGTACCTCCCACACATCCGTGATCCCCTGCGGCGCGATCTCGTCCATCCCGACGCGCCCGTGGACCACGAGCGCGTGCTCCGCGCCCAGCCGCGCCAACGCGCCGGCGACGAGCGGCGCCCGGTCGGGGTCGGCCACGCCGACGACCTGGCGCCGCACCCCCGCAGGGTTGGCGAGCGGGCCGAGCAGGTTCATCACCGAGGGCACCGCGAGCTCGCGGCGCACGGGGCCTGCGTGCTTCATGGCGGGATGGAAGTTCGGCGCGAACAGGAACGTGAGGCACGCCTCACGCAGCACGCGGGCGGCCGCGGCGGCGTCGAGACTAATGCGGACGCCCAATGCCTCCAGCACGTCGGCCGACCCGCACTGCGACGTGAACGAGCGGTTGCCGTGCTTGGCGACCGATGCGCCGGCGCCCGCCGCGACGAACGCCGCGGCGGTCGAGATGTTGAAAGTGGAGACCGCGCCGCCCCCGGTGCCGCAGGTATCCACCAGGTGCGGGCCGTCCGCCGCCACGCGCACCATCGCATCGCGCAGCGCGCGGGCCGCGCCCGCGACTTCCTCAGGCGTCTCGCCCTTCACGCGCAGTCCCATCAGCAGCGCGGCGATCTGCACGGGCGTCGCTTCGCCCCGCATCACCGCGCCGAACACCTCGGTCGTTTGGCTCTCGGAGAGCGATTGCCGGCTGGCGAGGGCGGCGAGCGCCTGGTGCAGCGGCGACGGTCGCGGGAGGGATGGCGCTGACATGGGGGCGTTTTCGGGCCTGCCAAAGCTACCCCGCAAAATCGCCTTTTGTCAAATACCACAACAGGTTGCGTGCCTTGATTGACCCCCCGTTTCACCCTATCTTTCGCCCGTGACGAGCCGGCCCTACCTCGCCGTGGTGCAGTACGACGGGGCCCAGTTCGTGGGTTGGCAGCGGCAACGGGACGGGCGCACCGTGCAGGGGGAGTTCGAGGCCGTGCTCGAGCGCCTGATGGGCCGCCGAATGCCGGCGACGGGCGCCGGACGCACCGACACGGGCGTGCATGCGCTCGGGCAGGGCGTCGGATTTGGGGCGACCGAGCGCTGGGCGGGCGACGCCGCGGGCTTGCGCCGCGCGCTGAACGCGTTGCTCCCGCGGGACGTGTGGGTGGAGTGCGTGCACCCGATGCGGGCCGGTTTTCACGCACGCAACAGCGCGCTGGCGCGCCGCTATCGCTACGTAATCGGCACCGACGAGGCGGCGCACGCGCCGTTCCGGCGACCGTACGAATGGGCGCTGGCGCGGCCGCTCGACCTCACGCGGCTGGCGCGCGCCGCGGCGCTGCTCCCCGGGGAGCACGATTTCCGCGGCCTCGCCGCGACGGGTGGGGGAGCGCCAAAGCCCCACTACCGCAGCCGCGTGGCGCTCGCTGAATGGGCGCCGCGGACTGACGGAGCGGGTGTGACGTTCACGATTGAGGCCGACCGGTTTCTGCACCACATGGTGCGCTTTCTCGTGGGTGCGATGGTGGACGTCGCCCTGGAACGGCGCCCGCTGTCGGACCTTCCCCGCTTGCTCAACGCGACCGACAACCAGGCGGCGAGCCCGCCCGCGCCACCCCAGGGCCTCTATCTGGTGGCGGTGCGCTATCCCCCGGACCTCTACGCCGAGGCCTGAGCCATGAAGTTCTTCCTCGATACTGCGAGTCTCAAAGACATCAGCTGGGCGGCGCAGGCCGGCCTCATCGACGGCATCACGACCAATCCCTCGCTGCTCTCGAAGCAGGCGGGCGACCTCGATCCCAAGGACGTCCTGAAGGAGATCTGCTCGCTCGTCGAGGGACCGGTCTCGGCCGAAGTCGTGGCGGTGGACGTGGACGGGATCGTCAAAGAGGGGAAGGAGCTCGCGAAGATCGCCGACAACATCGTCGTCAAGGTCCCGATGATCGAGCCGGGGATGGTAGCGGTGCGGCGGCTCGCCGCCGACGGCATCAGGACGAACGTCACGCTCTGCTTCTCGAGCGTGCAATGCCTCATCGCCGCGAAGGCGGGCGCGAGCTACGTGAGTCCCTTCATCGGGCGCATCGACGACGTCGGCCAGGAAGGCATGGAGGTGATCCGGGAAGCCCGAATCATCTTCGACAACTACCAGATCGCGACCGAGATCCTGGCGGCCTCGATCCGGCACCCCCGCCACGTCGTGGAGGCGGCGATGATCGGCGCGGACGTCGTCACACTGCCGCCCGACGTGCTCAAGAAGCTGCTGCTGCACCCGCTCACCGACCGCGGGCTGGAGCAGTTCCTCGCCGATTGGCACAAGCTGGCGGCCCGCGCTAAGGCCTCGGTTTGAGCTACACCTCGCCGCTTGGCCAGCGCTACGCCTCGCCGGCGATGCAGGCGCTGTGGGGCGAGCGCCGGCGCATCGGGTTGTGGCGGCGCCTGTGGCTGGCCTTGCTGGAAGCCGAGCAGGAGCTCGGCCTCGACGTGCCCGAGCGGGCGATCGTCGAGCTGCGCGCCCACCTCGACGACGCCGACCTGGACCGCGCGGCGGAGCACGAGAAGCGGCTCCGCCACGACGTGATGGCCCACATTCATCAGCTCGGGGAGCAGGCCCCGGCGGCGCGCCCCTACATCCACCTCGGCGCGACGAGCGCGTACGTCACCGACAACACCGACGTGATCCTCATGCGGGAGGGGCTCGAGCTGCTGCTCGGCCGCATCGCGGCGGTGCTGGTGGCACTCTCCAAGCTCGCGCGCCGCTACCGCGCCCTCCCCTGCCTCGCCTACACGCACTTCCAGCCCGCGCAGCTTACGACCGTCGGCAAGCGGGTGACGCTGTGGACGCAGGATTTCCTGCTCGACGCCGAGGAGTTGCTGCACCGGCTCGAGACGCTGCAGTTCCGGGGCGCGAAGGGGACCACCGGCACACAAGCCAGCTTCCTCGATCTGTTCGACGGCGACGACGACAAGGTGCGCGAGCTCGACGTCCGGGTGGCGCGCAAGATGGGGTTCCGCCGGGTATTCCCGGTCACGGGCCAGACCTACACCCGCAAGCTCGACGCCCAGGTGCTGGCCGCGCTCTCGGGAATCGCCGCCTCGGCCGCCAAGTTCGCGACCGACATGCGGCTGCTGCAACACGAGGGCGAGATGCTCGAGCCGTTCGAGAGCGATCAGGTGGGCTCGAGCGCGATGGCCTACAAGCGCAACCCGATGCGGGCCGAGCGGATGACCAGCCTGGCGCGCTTCGTGATTGAGCTCGAGGGCAATGCCTGGCACACCGCTGCCGCGCAGTGGCTGGAGCGGACGCTCGACGACAGCGCCAACCGGCGTCTCGTGCTTCCCGAAGCGTTCCTCGCGACGGACGCGATCCTCGTGCTCGCGACCAACGTCGCGGCGGGCATCGAGGTGCGCGAATCGGTGATCGCGCGGCACGTGGCGGTGCAGCTACCGTTCCTCGCCACCGAGCGCCTGCTGATGCGCGCCGTGAAGGCGGGGGGCGACCGGCAGCGGCTGCACGAGGTGATCCGCACTCACAGCCTGGCCGTGGCGCAGGCGGTGGCCGAGCAGGGCGCAGCGAACGACCTGCTGGAGCGGCTCGCCCGGGACCCGGCGTTCAAGGCCCTCAAGGTCACCGTGCGCGCCGAGGAAATCGATGCCGCGGCTTACGTGGGCCGCGCCCCGCGCCAGGTGGACGAGTTCCTGGAGCACGTCCTGCCCGCCGTGCTCCAGCGCATCGAAGCCGTGGCCCCGGCCGCGGCCGCCGCCGAGGTCGCGGTATGACCGCACCGCTCGTCGCGAGCGCACTACCCCTCCCCCTCGTCCGCCGCGGCAAGGTCCGCGAGGTGTACGGGGTGGACCCGGAGACCCTGCTGCTCGTCGCGAGCGATCGCGTGAGCGCGTTCGACGTCGTGCTGCGCGAGCCGGTGCCGCACAAAGGCGCCGTGCTCACGCAGCTCAGCGCCTTCTGGTTCGAGCGGCTCGCGCACGTGATCTCCAGCCACTTCCTCTCGGCCGACACGGACGAAATCGTAGCGCGGATTCCCTCCCTCGAGCCGTTCCGCGCGGCCGTGACGGGCCGCGCTATGCTGGTACGCCGCACGACGCCGGTGCCGTTCGAATGCGTCGTGCGCGGGTACATCGCGGGGTCGGCCTGGGCGGAATACACACGATCGGGCACGCTAGCGGGGGAGCCGCTGCCCGAGGGACTCGTCGAGAGCGCGCGGCTCGACCCGCCCGTCTTCTCTCCTGCCACCAAGGCCGTGGCCGGCCACGACGAGAACGTGACGTTCGCGCACCTCGCTCAGACCGTCGGCCGGCCGCTCGCCGAGCAGCTGCGGCAGGCGACCCTGGGCCTGTACGAAGCGGGGCGGGCGCATGCGGGGCCGCGCGGCATCATCATCGCCGACACCAAGTTCGAGTTCGGTACCACGCCCAATGGACGGCTGCTCGTGATCGACGAGATCCTCACGCCCGACTCCTCGCGCTTCTGGCCGGCGGACCGCTACCACCCGGGGCGCAGCCAGCCGAGCTTCGACAAGCAGCCGCTGCGCGATTACCTGGCGGGGTTGAAGCAACAGGGCCAGTGGGACGGCGATCCGCCGCCCCCGCCGCTCCCTCCCGAGGTGGTGCGGGCGACGAGCGAGCGGTACTTGGAGGCGTACCGGCGGCTCACGGGCACGTCCCTTGCGACCGAGTGATGCGGATCGCCCCCGAAGGCTGGCCCTTCATCCTTCCCGGGTGGACGCTGGTCACCCTGGGAGCCTGGGTGGCGCAACGGTCGCCGTGGCTCTGGGTGCCGGAGGGGATGCTGCTCCTCCTCGCGATCTGGCTGCTCGTGTTCTTCCGCGACCCGGCGCGCTCCGGGCTCCGCGGGGACCGGTACGTGATTGCTCCCGCCGACGGGAAGGTCGTGGACGTCGCTGTGGTCGCTGAGCCGATGTACCTCAAGACCCAGGCCACCCGGATCTCGATCTTCATGAGCGTGTTCGATGTGCACGTGAATCGCTATCCGGCGACGGGCACGCTCGAGTTGGTGCGCTACCATGCGGGGAAGTTCCTGCACGCGGCGTCCGACAAGGCGAGCCTCGCCAACGAACAGGCGTCGGTGGGGATCCGCACGACGCACGGGCCGTTGCTCGTGCGGCAGATCGCCGGGCTGATCGCGCGGCGCATCGTGACCGACGGCAAGCCGGGTGAGCGCGCGGTCCAGGGCGAGCGCATGGGGATGATCCGGTTCGGCTCGCGCGTGGACGTGTTCGTTGCCGCCGCGCCGCCGCACGCGGTGCGGGTCGCCGTGGGCGACCGCGTACAGGCGGGGGCGACGGTGCTCGCGGAGTACGCGCGATGAGGCCCTTTCGCCGTCCCAACATGCGGCGCGTGGTGGTCGTGGTACCGAGCCTGTTCACGCTCTTCAACCTGTTCTTCGGCATCTGGGCGATGGTGCTGGCGTCGCGCGCCGAGTTCTACCGGGCCAGCTGGTACATCTTCTTCGCCGGCATCCTGGACGCGCTGGACGGCCGCGTGGCGCGCCTCTCGAAGACCGGCACCCGCTTCGGCGCCGAGCTCGACAGCCTGGTGGACGTGGTGAGCTTCGGCGTCGCGCCCGCCTTCCTCATCTACCAGCTCGAGTTCGCGAACGCGGGCCAGGCGGAATGGATCTTCTGCTACTTCTACGTCATGGCGGCGGCGATCCGCCTGGCCCGCTTCAACATCACGCAGGCGGGACGGGCGAAGCGCTACTTCATCGGCCTGCCGTCCCCGGCCGCCGGGATGACGCTCGCGACCTTCTACCCGTTCACCACGACGGATCTGTACCAACAGGTCTTCCGCCTGCTGCCGCGGCATCACCTGATGCAGTTCCTGATGATCCTCCTCACCATCCTGATGGTGAGCAACGTGCGCTACGCTACGGTGCCGCGGGCCGGCCTCCGGTCGGCGCGGGGGCTCCTGGGGCTCGCGACCATCCTGTTTATCGTGATCTTCGGCATCCTGGAGCACGATGCGTTCTTCTTCCCCCTGGGTATCACATACATGGTGTACGGGGTGTTGCGGGCCACGCTCCTGGGGCTCTTCGCCGAGGCGAGCGAGGACGAGGAGGCCGAGATCGCCGGGCCGATCGTGATCACGGACGGCGGGCGCGCCGAGGAGGCCTACGGCGCGCCGCCCCGGGGCATCGCGCCGCGCGGAGGCCAGGGATGAGTGCCTTCCGCGTCGAGGTCCGCGTGATGCCGCGCGCCGCGCTGCTCGACCCGCAGGGCCAGGCGGTCGAGCACGCCCTGCATGCCCTCGGGTTCGGCGAGGTCGCGCGCGTGCGCGTAGGCAAGCACCTCGTGCTCGAGGTGACGGCCGCGAGCCGCGACGAGGCTTTGGCCCGGGCGCGCTCGATGTGCGACCGGCTGCTGGCGAATCCGGTGACCGAAGATTTCGACGTCGCGGTGGACGGGGGAGGGGGAGGGGCCGCCCGATGAAACGTGTCGCAGTGATCGTGTTCCCCGGCTCGAATTGCGACGCGGACACGCTCGCGGCCGCGCAAGACGCGGGCTGCGACGCCTACTACGTGTGGCACCGCGACACCGACCTGCGCGGGGCCGACGTGGCGATCCTGCCGGGCGGCTTCAGCTACGGCGATTACTTGCGCTCCGGCGCCATCGCCCGCTTTTCCCCGATCATGGCGGCCGTGACCGACCACGCGCGCGCCGGAGGAGCGGTGCTCGGCATCTGCAACGGATTCCAGACGCTGTGCGAGGCCGGGCTGCTCCCCGGCGGCCTGGTGCGGAACGCGCGGCTGCGCTTCCTGTCGCGACCTGTGTGGGTGCGCGTGGAGCGGACCGACACGCCGTTCACGTGGCTGTACGAGCCAGGCGAGGTCCTGGAAGTCCCGATTGCTCACGGCGACGGCCGCTACGTGACGGACGACCGCACCGCCGCCGAGCTCGAGACGGCCGGGCGGGTAGTGTGGCGCTACGTGCGCGACAATCCGAATGGCTCGCTCAACGACATCGCCGGCGTGTGCAACGGCGGCCGCAACGTGGTGGGGATCATGCCGCACCCGGAGCGGCGCAACGCCCCGGTCTTGGGCGGCCAGGACGGAGCCCGCATCTTTCAATCGATGGAGGCTCGACATGCGACACAGCACGCTGCTGATGTGCGCGCTGTTGGGGATCGCCACCTACGGGTGTGACCAGGTCACCGAGCAAATCGAGAAGGTGAAGGCGAAGATCGACGCGGCGCGCCATCGCAATCAGCCGGCGCCGCCGACGCCGCCCGGACCGCTCGCGCCCCAACCGCAGACGCCGGCGCCCGTCACGTCGCCCGAGGAGCAAATTAAGCCCGCCCCACCCCCGCGGCGCCCCAGAATCCAGGCTCCCCAGCGTCCCGTTGCAACGCGCGACGCGCCCTACGACTCGCCCAAGACAGGCACGATCGACCCAGGGATGAGCGAAAAGGACGTGTACACCCTGTGGGGTCCGCCCATCACGGTGCGGCGGCAAGGCGAGGCGACGTTCCTGTATTACCGGAACGGGTGCGAGTACACCTGCGGGACCGAGGACGTCGTGTTTCTGGAGCACGGGCAGGTGGTGGACGCGGTGCTGCGCTGGCCCGGGCACCGCTACAGCGGGCAGTCGTCCTCGCCCGCCGCGACACAACCGCACCTGCGGCGTGGCGGCGACACGCTGACCGTCAAGCCACCCTCGACCCCTTGAGCCCGATGCCCGACAGACCGAGCAAGAACGAAGAGGAATACTTCGCGCGGCGCGATGCCGAGCTGCTGCGACAGCAGCGTCAGCAGCTGCAACGCGCCGCCGCGGAAGCGGCGCGCAAGGCCCATTACATGAAGTGCCCCAAGTGCGGCTACGACCTGATCACCGGCGCCTGGCACGGGGTGCAGATCGACCAATGCACCAACTGCCACGGCCTGTGGTTCGACGCCGGGGAAGCCGAGAGCGTGCTCGCCCACCCGGAGCCCAACATGATCGCCCGCGTCTTCCGCACGGTGCTGCGGGGCGTCTCCGGGGCGAGGGCTTCCGACCCGTGACCCGGGCGACCTCCTTCCCGGGCGACCCACCGATCACGCCGCAGCTGGTTCGCGACCACAATCTCACCCCCGAGGAGTACCACCGCATCGAGGCGATGCTGGAGCGGGCGCCCACCTTCGCCGAGCTGGGCGTCTTCTCGGCGCTGTGGAGCGAGCACTGCTCGTATAAGCACTCGAAGCCGATCCTCCAGACGTTCCCGACCGCCGGTCCGCAGGTCGTCCAGGGGCCGGGCGAGAACGCGGGCGTGCTCCGCCTCCCGGACGGCTGGGCGGTGGCCTTCAAGATCGAGTCCCACAACCACCCCTCTGCAGTCGAGCCGTATCAAGGCGCCGCCACCGGCGTGGGCGGGATCCTGCGCGACGTCTTCACGATGGGGGCCCGGCCGGTCGCGCTGCTCAATAGCCTGCGCTTCGGGCCGCTCGACGACGCCCGCAACCGCTACATCGCCGCCGGCGTAGTGCGCGGGGTCGGCGACTACGGCAACTGCGTCGGTGTGCCGACGCTCGGCGGCGAGGTGGACTTCGGCCCGAGCTACAGCGGCAATCCCCTGGTCAACGCGATGTGCGTCGGGCTGCTGAAAGAAAAAGACTTGATGCGGGCGGCCGCACATGGCGTGGGAAACGTGCTGCTCGTGGTGGGCTCGCGCACCGGGCGCGATGGCATCCACGGCGCCTCGTTCGCGTCCGAGGAGCTGACGCAGGAGTCCGAGCGGCGCCGACCGCAGGTGCAGGTCGGGGATCCCTTCACGGAGAAGCTGCTGCTCGAAGCGAGCCTCGAGCTGATCGCGTCGGGCCACATCGTGGCCATCCAGGACATGGGGGCGGCAGGCCTCACCTCCTCGTCCGCCGAGATGGCGGCGAAGGGGGGCGTGGGGGTGGAGATCGACCTGTCGCTCGTCCCCACCCGCGAGCCGGGAATGACCCCGTACGAGATCCTGCTCTCCGAGTCCCAGGAGCGGATGCTCGTCGTCGCGAAGGCGGACCGCGTACCTGGCGTGCAGGCTATCGCGGCGAGGTGGGAGCTCAGCGCCACACCGATCGGCCGCGTGACCGATGATGGCCTGTACCGCGCGACCTGGAAGGGCCAGGTCGTCGTGGAGATCCCCGGCCGGCGGCTGATCGACGACTGCCCGGTCTATCACCCCGAAGCGGGGGAGGATCCCGCGGTAGCCCAGTTGCGAGCGGCGCGTCCCGCTCCCCGCTCCCCGCTCCCTGCTCCCGACGAGATGCTCCTCAAGCTCCTCGACCACCCCCCCGTCGCGTCGAAACGCTGGGTCTACGAGCAATACGACTCGACCGTGCAGGCGAGCACCGTGCTCGGCCCCGGAGGAGACGCGGGCGTGCTGCGGGTGCGGAACGCGCCATTCGGCATCGCGGTGACGGTGGACTGCAACAGCCGCTACGTCCTGCTCGACCCGTACGAGGGCGGCAAGGCCGTGGTAGCCGAGGCGGCGCGCAATATCGCGTGCACCGGCGCGCGCCCGCTCGGTATCACCGACTGCCTCAACTTCGGCAGCCCGGAGCGGCCGGCCGTGTTCTACGAGTTCCGCGAAGCTTGCCGCGGGATCGCCGACGCCTGCCGCGCCCTCGACACGCCGGTCACGGGGGGGAACGTTTCCTTCTATAATGAGAGCCCGAGCGGCGCGGTGGACCCGACGCCGGTGGTCGGCATGGTCGGGCTGCTCACCCGCGGCGACCGCGCCGTGCCGAGTCACGCACAGGCCCGCGGGGACGCGGTCTTCGTGCTGGGGGAGACGCGGGCCGAGCTCGGCGCCTCACAGCTGTGGGAGGCGCTGCACGGCTTCGTCGGCGGCGCGCCGCCGCGCGTGGACCTCGCCGCCGAGCGTCGCCTGGTCGACTATCTGGTCGCCGCCGCGGAACGCGGCTTGTTCCGCTCCGCGCACGACTGCTCGCAGGGCGGGCTCGGCGTCGCGCTCGCGGAGGTCGCGATGGGCGGCCCGTACGACGAAACCGGGTTCGGGCTCGACGTCGATCTCACTGCCTACGGCTCCCTGCTCCCTGCTCCCGAGCTGCTCTTCAGCGAGTCCCACGGGCGGGCGGTGGTGACGTGCCACCCCGAGCGCGCCGCAGCGGTCGCGGCGCTCGCGCGGGAGCTGGGTGTGCCAGCGCAGCGCGTGGGAACGGTGGGCGAGCGGGGGGGCGTGGTGCGCGTGCTGCTGCGGGACGGGCGGCTCGAGCACGCCGTTGACCGGCTGCGGCAGGTATATTTCGCGAGCGTACCCCGGCGCATGGGAGACTGACGAGCGGATGTGCGGCATCATCGGCGTTACCGGCGTTCCCGACGCGGCCCGCGTCGCCTATCTCGGACTCTACAGCCTGCAGCACCGCGGGCAGGAGTCGGCGGGGATGGTCGTGGTGGACGGCGAGGGCGTCGCCCGGTCGCACCGCGGCATGGGGCTCGTGTCGGATGTGTTCGGCGAAAAGGTGCTGAACGAGCTGCCGGGCGACGTGGCGATCGGCCACACCCGCTACTCGACCGCCGGCACGTCCGTCCTCGCCAACGCCCAGCCGATGCTCGCCCGCTACCGCGAGGGTCCCCTCGCGCTCGCCCACAACGGCAACCTCACCAATGCCGTGCCGCTCCGCTCCGATCTGGTGGCGAAGGGTTCCATCTTTCAGAGCTCCTCCGACAGCGAGGTGCTGGTGCACCTGATCGCGCGCTCCGAAGCGCGCGAGCCGGAAGACCAGTTGCTCGATGCACTGGAGCGGGTCGAGGGCGCCTACTCCCTGGTGATCACCATCGGGAGGACGCTGTACGCCATCGTGGATCCCCGCGGCTTCCGGCCGCTCGTGCTGGGCCGGCTGGGACGCGGTTGGGTGGTCGCTTCCGAGACGTGCGCGCTCGACATCACCGGCGCGACGCCGGTGCGGGAGCTCGAGCCGGGGGACTTCGTCCGCATCCACGGCTCGGACGTGGACGAGCTGCCCAAGCTCGCCTACAAGCCCCACCGGCGCTGCGTATTCGAGCTGGTGTACTTCTCACGGCCCGACAGCACGGTGTTCCACCGCTCGGTGGACCGCGTGCGCCGGGCGCTCGGGCACGAGCTGGCGCGCGAGTACCCGGTGCCGGGTGCCGACTGCGTCTTCTCCGTCCCGGACTCCTCCAACGCCATGGCGCTCGGCTTCTCCGAGGAGTCGGGGATCAAGCTCGAGCACGCCCTCATCCGCAACCATTACGTGGGGCGCACCTTTATCCACCCGGCCCAGGCAGACCGCATGGCCAAGGTGAAGATCAAGTTCAATCCGGTGCGGGAGGTCCTGCAGGGAAAGAAGGTCGTGGTGGTGGACGACTCGATCGTGCGGGGCACGACGAGTCGCGCGCTGGTCCAGTTGATCCGCCAGGCGGGCGCCACAGAGGTGCATTTCCGCGTCGCCTCGCCTCCCATCACGGGTCCCTGCTACTACGGGATCGACACACCCAGTAAACAAGAACTGATCGCATCGAGCAACACGGTCGAGCAGATACGGGAACACTTAGGCGTCGACTCGCTCGGCTATCTCTCGCTCGCCGGGATGCTCAGGGCGGCGGGCGGCGACCCCGGCGACTTCTGCCACGCCTGCTTCTCCGGCGACTACCCCACGGAGATCTCCGCAGAGCTGGAGCGAGCGCGGCACGCCGCGCCCCTCCAGGCCGCGCTTGCCGTGTGATCGCTCGTGCCGTCCCTCGAACGCTGGGTGTACTTCTTCGGCAACGGCCGGGCGGACGGCTCGGCGGCCATGCGCGACATCCTGGGTGGCAAGGGGGCCGGACTCGCCGAGATGGCGAACCTGGGGCTCCCGGTCCCCCCCGGCTTCACGATCTCCGCCAAGCTGTGCATCACCTACCTCGAGCAGGGCACCTTCCCCGACCAGCTGCATGAAGAAGTCGACCGCCACCTGAAGCAGCTCGAGCAAGCCACCAAGAAGAAGTTCGGGGACGCGGGCAATCCGCTGCTCGTGTCGGTACGCTCGGGCGCGGCGGTCTCGATGCCGGGGATGATGGAGACGATTCTCAATCTCGGCCTGAACGACGAGACTGTGCAGGGCCTCCTCGCCGGCTCGAAGAACCCGCGGTTCGCTTACGACTCCTACCGCCGCTTCGTGCAGATGTACGGGGACGTGGTGTTCGACCTCGGCAAGGAGCTCTTCGAGGAGGTGCTGGGCGAGCGCAAGCGCCACCGCAAGGCGGCGCGCGACATCGATCTGCCGCCCGACGACTTGAAAGCCCTGGTGCACGAGTTCAAGTCCATCATCCAGGCCAAGCGCGGCGTTCCCTTCCCCGAGGACCCGACCGCGCAGCTGTGGGGTGCGATCGAGGCGGTGTTCCAGAGCTGGCGCACCCGTCGCGCGGTGGACTACCGCAAGGTGCACGGCATCCCCGACGACCTGGGAACCGCCGTGAACGTCGTCGCGATGGTGTACGGCAACATGGGCGACGACTCCGGGACCGGCGTCGCCTTCACGCGCGACTGCCGCACGGGCGAGAACCTGCTGAACGGCGACTTCCTCACGAACGCCCAAGGGGAGGACGTCGTGTCGGGCGCGCGCACCCCCGACCCGCTCTTCAAGATGAAGCGCGGCAAACTCGCCAGGGTGTACCAGGAGCTGGAGGGCGTCACCGCGAAACTGGAGCGGCATTTCAAGGACGTGCAGGACATCGAGTTCACCTTCGAGCACGGCCGGCTGTACATGTTGCAAACGCGCCGCGCCCAGCGCACCGGACTCGCGGCCGTGCGCATTGCCGTCGAGATGGTGGAGGAGCGGCTCATCACGCCCGACGAGGCGGTGCAGCGCGTCCCACCCCAGGATTTGGACCAGCTGTTCCACCCCATGGTGGACCCGCGCGCGGCGGTGACGGTGGTGGCGAAGGGCCTGCCCGCGTCGCCCGGCGCGGCGATCGGCGAAGCGGTATTCGACGCAGACGAGGCGGAGGCGCTCGCCAGACGGGGTCACCAGGTCATCCTCGTGCGACCAGAGACGAGCCCGGAGGACTTCCACGGCATCGTGGCCGCGCGCGCCGTGCTCACCGCGCGCGGCGGCATGACCAGCCACGCGGCCGTCGTGGCGCGCGGCATGGGCAAGACGTGCGTGGTAGGGGCGCAGGCCATCGAGGTGGACCCGCACGCCGGCCGGTTCCGCGCCAACGGGCGCGTGGTGAAACAGGGTCAGGTCATCACCGTCGACGGCACGACGGGCCGGGTGATCCTGGGCGCGGCAAAGCTGGTCGAGCCCAAGGTCGGCGCGCACTATGCGAAGCTGATGGCCTGGGCCGACCAGCGCCGCCGACTGCGCGTGCGCGCCAACGCGGACACCCCCGCGGACGCGAAGCGTGCCCGCGAGTTCGGTGCTGAGGGAATCGGGCTGTGCCGCACGGAGCACATGTTCTTCGAGGGCGACCGCATCATCGCGATGCGCGAGATGATCGTCGCCCCCGACGAGGCGGGCCGGCGCCGCGCCCTCGCGAAGCTGCTGCCGATGCAGCGCAGCGACTTCGAGGGGATCTTCGCCGCGATGGACGGCTACCCTGTCACGATCCGGCTGCTCGATCCCCCGCTGCACGAGTTCCTGCCACACACCCGCGCCGAGGTCGCACAGCTCGCCAAGGTCATGAAGCTGCCGCCGGCGCAGCTGGGGCGGATCGTGGCTTCCCTGGTCGAGGCGAACCCGATGCTGGGGCACCGCGGCTGCCGCCTCGGCATCACCTACCCCGAGATCACCGAGATGCAGGCCCGCGCGATCTTCGAGGCGGCCTGCCGCGTCGTGGCGCGCGGCAAGAAGGTCGTGACGGAGGTGATGATTCCGCTCGTCGCCCATGTGGAGGAGCTGCGCCGCCAGGCGGCGATCGTCCGCCGCGTGGCCCGGGAGGTATTTCAGGCCGACGGGCGGGCGGCGCCCTACCTCGTGGGCACCATGATCGAGCTGCCGCGGGCCGCGCTCACCGCTGACGAGATCGCGAAGGAAGCGGACTTCTTCTCGTTCGGCACCAACGACCTCACCCAGACCACCTTCGGGCTGTCACGCGACGACGCGGGCCGGTTCCTGCCCTTCTACGTGGAGCGCGGCATCCTGCGGGACGACCCGTTTCAGGTGCTGGACCAGGACGGGGTCGGGAAGCTGGTGGAGATCGCGGTGCGCTTGGGCCGCGGCGCGCGCAACGAGTTGAAGATCGGCATCTGCGGGGAGCACGGCGGCGAGCCCGCCTCGGTGAAGTTCTGCCACCGCGTGGGCATGAACTACGTCTCCTGCTCGCCGTTCCGCGTTCCCATCGCCCGCCTCGCCGCGGCGCAGGCCGCGCTCGAGGAACAGGGCGTGATCAACCGCACCCGGGCAACGGTCTAGCGGGCTGCCCCACCCGGCCCCAGCATCGCGAGCGCGGCCCCGACCACGACCATCACGACGAGGCTGGCGCCGGCGATGGTGTAACCGGTGCTGCGCGGCAGCTTGTGCGTCACCGAGACCCCGATCCCGGTCAGCCAGTACCCCGCGATCGAGAACGGATTGATCCCTCGCAGCAGCCCGCCCACGAATCCTTTCGTCTCCGGCGCGAGCAGGTCGAGCCCCAGGGCCGGCTGCAGGTCCGCGGGCGACTGGATGTTCTCCGGGCCGCGCACCGCCAGCACCAGGAACGTCACGGCGAGCTGAATGATGAACGTGATGCTCGAGTAGGTGACGACGCTCAGCAGCGTGGTGAACTTGGCTTCGCCCCCGAACAGCGACGTCATCATCCACACAACCGCGGCCGCGAGGAGCAGCACCAGGATGAGGAAGACGGGCTGCCCGATCACGCCGATGTAGACGAACAAGCCGGCATTCGGGGGCGGACCGGAGACCCCGCGGGCCCGCATCCCCTCGGCCATCGCGGCCTCCATGACCGGCCGCGCATATGGAATCATCAGGAGTGCAATCACCACCTGCACCGCGGCGAGCCCCAGGTACGGCGCGAGGAATCGCGGCTTCTCGCCGACCCGCTGGAACACGGCCGTCGGCTCGAACAATACCTTCACCAGATCGAGCACTGCGCCCATGCGTTGCCTCCGGGGAGGGGGAGTCTCGGCGCAGGTGATGTTAACGCCTTCGGGCGCCGAGAGCCACGGCGCCTTGCAGGCCGCGAGCTCGCGCCGCATGTTCTCGCCCATGCGACTCGGCGCCGTGCCCGCCTTCCTGCTCGCGGGTCCGCTCCTCGTCGGCTGCAGCGACAATGGGACCGGCCCCAGCGGCGCATCCTTGCGGCTGTTGTACGGCAACGACGCCTCCGACACCGTGCAGGCCACGCTGACGCAGGCGCTCGTGGTTGAGGTCCGCGGCGAGAACGGCGGCCTTATCTCCGGCACCGTGGTCCGCTTCCAGTCCCTGCCGATTGACAGCGCTCACCCCTATCAGCCCGGCGTCTGGCTTGCGTCGCTGACCAGCAACTTCTTCTCCTCGTTCGTCGCAGACTCAACCGACAGCCGCGGCCGGGCGTCGGCCGTGATTCTCCTGGGCACGGTGACCGGTGCAGCGAAAGTGGTAGTCACCGCGCCCGAGTTCGGGTTGGAGGACACTGCGCGATTCACGGTCCTTGCCGGCAACGCCGCTCGCGTGGTCGTGCAACCGAAGGATACCGCCCTTTACGCCACCAAGAGCTTTCAGTCGCGCGCGACCGTTACGGATCGCTTCGGAAACTCCCGCTCGGACCCGGTGACCTACTCCGCCGCCGGGCCCGGGCTGACCGTGACGTCCACCGGTTCGGTCACGGCGGGTGCAGGCCTCAGGCGCACGTTCTACCTCGCGACCGCCGTCGCCAGGACCGACACGGGCTGGGTGAGCATCGTCCCAGGCGGAACTCTCGCGGCGCTTCAGGTCTACTCGTACGCCGGACACGGCGTGGGCATCGCCGTCTTCAATCTGGACGGGTCGGGCTACGATTGGCTCGGGCCGGGAGGCGCCGATTATGGCGCCGACCCCGCCTGGGCTCCCGGCGGCACGTTGGTCGCGTTCGGGCGCAATATCAGCGGGAACTGGATCTATACCAGCGATCTCACGGGGAACGAGCAGTTGCTGGTCACGCCCGTCACCGGCCTCGTGGGGGCGGCGTGGCCGCACTACTCGCGGAATGGGGCGTACCTGTACTTCAGCGGCCTCGCCACCTCGGTCGGCAACTTCGCACTATGGCGGGCCAACGCGGACGGAACCAATCCCCAGCAGCTCTATGCCGATCCTTCTGGGATCGCCTGGCGCTCGTCCCCGTCCCCCGATGGCACCAGGCTCGCATTCGTGAACGCGAGCCAATCCCCGTCGGGCATCCAGGTGTACACTATCGCCTCGCAGACCGTGTCGCCTTGGGCCGTCGTCGGCCAGACCCCGCGCTGGTCGCCTGCCGGAGAGACCATCGCGTTCGTCGCGGCTTACGGCGGTCCGATATTCGTCGTGAACGCCGATGGGACCGGCGCGCGCCAGGTTTCGCCGACGGGACGGAGTTACGACGAGCTGTCGCTCGGCTGGTCTCCGGACGGAGCGTGGCTAGTGGCCCGAGGTCCCGACGGACTCGAGCTGATCAACGTCGCGACTGGGGCTGCGCTGCCGCTCGCGTACTCGACACCGTTCGTTCAGCCGGCCTGGAAGCCCTGACCTGGGAGCGACGAAGGGGGAAAGGGGGCGGGGGGACCATTCCCCCTTCCCTCTTCCCCCTTCCCAGTTTTCATGGAGGCGCGGGGAATCGAACCCCGGTCCGAGAGTGACTCCGATACCGCCACTACGTGCGTAGGCAGGGCTTTGGAGGTCTCACCACCGTGGCGCCTTGCCGGCCTCGGCAGCGACGAGCCCTTGGAAGCTCTTACGCGACCCGTTCGGGCCCCAGGTCGCGCCAGCCCGATTTTGCGATACGTGAGCGCCGCCTCAGGCGGGCTGCCACTCACGCAGGTGCGTGAAGCCGAAGCTTACGCAGCCAGTGCCAGGTTTGAATTGGCAGTTATGACGTTTGCCAGTGGTTTAGCCAGGTGACTGACAACCTGGGCACGCAGCGACATCCTCGCCAAACCCGTCGAAGCCTGTCGCCCCCCGACAGCTAACCTAGCGGCGACCGGGGGCTTTTTCAACGTGCCTCAGGGAAAGCGCTGCACCCAGCGCGTCAGCTCGCTCCCGATCGCCCAGCCCAGGACGCCGCCCACGACGCCGCCGATCACCGCGCCTGACGCGACGTTGCCCGGACACTTGCCGTCGGGATGCGCCGGCGACGGCGTGCACAGGTTGCTGTGCGCCGCCGCCAGCCCACCGCCCAGCGCCGCGCCTGCTACCCCTCCCGTCACGGACCCGAGCAGGCCCCGGTGAGCGCGCGTCCACAGGCGGTCGATCGACCGCTCGGGCACGATGTACTCCGGGGATTCCTGGCCGATGAACGGCCCAAGCACTAGGTCGCCGCCGTCGCACCGTACCACCGGCCCGATCGTGCTGCCGCGCGGCGCTGGCATGAGGCTCTGCCGCAACTGGGAGTGCACGCGCACGGTCGCGCCCGGTCTCACGCCCGGGAGGTCGCACACGGAGCGGGCCGCCGGTTGCTGCGCGGGGATCGCGGTTGGCTGCACCGACTGCGCGGCGATGGGCGAGAGGGCGGCGGCCGCGAGCCACAAGCCGGAGGCGACGAGCGTAGGTCTCATAGGAAGGAAATTTCTGTCACCGCCCGAGTGCTCCCTCGGAGATCGCCTTTTCTCGCTCCAGGTCGACCCGCATCTGGTCCCGCAGTTTGCCGACGACTTTCCCCCGGATGTTGATGATGCCGCCGCTCGGCATGTTGTCGAACCGGAAGCGCCGGAGCAGGACGAGATAGATCCCCGGTGTGGGAGCGCTCGCGCGGTCGGCGACCGCCATCAGGCTGAATGCGGCTTCGAAGTAATGATCGGCGTAGATTTGTTTTTCGGCAACCAGGGTGGCTCCGGAGAGCTCCGGCGGGGCATAGACGGCCAAGTGGGTGACGCTGAGAATCGGCTTCAGCTTGGGAAGCGCGTCCTCCGACCAGTAGAGCACCTCGGCGACGTCGCCGAGCTTCCCGCGTGGGTATGTCGCAAGATACGTCTGGAAGGACGGGACGTACTCATACACGTACGGCGACTGGCCGAGCAGCGCTGCGAAGGCGTCGCTCGCACGGACGTTGCCGCGGTCGTCGTACACCACCATCGCCGTGTCGCCCCGGGCGCGATAATCGGAGACGTATTCCAGCAGCCGCTGCCGCGCGTAGGCGTTCAGCTGCGCCTGCGGATCGGCCCCGGACCAGTCGATTTCCTCGCGCAGCCGCTTCATTTCCGTGGCGGGCAGCTTGATCTTGCAGTCCCCCGGCCGGCAGTCTCTCACCTCGGAGAGGTCGGGGATGTCGACGACCAGGCCCTGCACGTCCGCCGCGGTCGGCGGGTCGCTGAAGATGCCGAACCGCATGCGGGTCGGCCGGCGGAGCGAGCTCCGGAAGTCCCGCAACCGTTGCACGTAGACGTCGCGTGGCACGTCGGCGGTGATGATCCCGAAGACCGCGACGTCCCGCTTGTTCTCGGTCTCGAGGACCTTCACGACCACCGCGCCTCGCTCGACCACCGCGACTTGGGTGGAATCGAGGCCAATACTCTGTCGGAGGAATCGTGCCAGGGGAGCCGGAAGCTGTTGCCCGTACCCGAGGGAAACAGGCGCCGAGAGACCACCCACCAGCGCCGCGACACCGGCGAGTCGGAGCCACGGGCTCTGCTTCATCATGGACTACCCGGTTCGTACGGGGGCGAAGGTACCGCTCGCCGCAGGCCTCAGCAAGGCTCCGGGCGCGGCCTCCGAACCTTTTGCCGCGCCGGACGGTTTAGCGATGTGGTATGAGCCCAGACCCGAACGACGCCTTCCAACGGATCTCGGTCGCCGACGCGCGCGCGCTGGTCGACGCTGGGCGTGGTGTGCTCGTGGACGCGCGCGACCGCCGCCTGTACGACAACGCCCACGCCACGGGCGCCATCTCCCTTCCGCTGTCAGAAATCGAAGCGGCGAACGGGCACGTCACGCCGAACTCCGTACCGCCGGATCGGATCCTCATCCTCTACTGTGCGTGAAGGGATGAAGCCACAAGCGCCCGGGCGGCGCGAGCGTTGATCGCCGGCGGCTTCGAGAGCGAGCGGGTGGCCGTGCTGGTCGGCGGCATCAGCGCCTGGTACCAGGCGGGCTATGGGCTCGAGAAGTGGAACGACCCGTCATGAGCGCGGCGGTCGCGAGGTGCGCGCCCAACCGGTACCTTGCATGCCGTGATCGACGTCCTGGGAGCCCTGCGTCAGGGCCTGGCCCCCCATTACACGGTGGAGCGCGAGGTCGGCGCCGGCGGCATGGCGCGCGTCTACCTGGCTCAGGAACGGCATCCGCCGCGCCAGGTGGCGATCAAGGTCATGAACCCCGACGTCTCCACACCGACCTTCCGCGAGCGGTTCATCCGCGAAGTCGAGGTCACCTCCAAGCTCACCCACCCCAACATCGTGCCGATCCTGGCAGCCGACGAATGCCTCTTCGTCCCCGACGGACCCGACGGGCTGTGTTACTACGTGATGCCGTACATCGAAGGGGAATCGCTGCGCGCCCGGCTCCAGCGGGACAAGACGCTGCCGCTCCACGAAGCGCTTCACATCACCTTCCAGGTGGCGGACGGGCTGAGTTATGCGCACGCGCATGGCGTGATCCACCGTGACGTCAAGCCGGAGAACATCCTGCTTTCGGGGAACAGTGCCATGGTCGCGGACTTCGGGATCGCGCGGGCGGTCAGCGCGGCCGGCGTCCAGACCCTGACCGATGTGGGTCAGCCGGTCGGCTCGCCCGCCTACATGAGCCCGGAACAGCTCGCCGGCAGCCGGGCGATCGACGCCCGGACGGACGTCTACAGCCTGGCGTGCGTGCTGTACGAGACGCTCGTCGGCCAGCCCCCACTCCTGGATGTGGCCGAAGGCTCCGCGCCGGGACGTGCGGCGCTCGACGACAGCCTGCGCGCCCAAAGAGTCGGCCCGCGCACCGCACGCCTCATCAAGGAAGCCATGTCCCGGGCGCTTGCCGCGCAGCCGCGGGACCGCTTCGCGAGCGTGGATGACTTTGCGGCCCGCCTGCGTGGAGCCGTGGTCCCGCCGCTCGGGAAGGGAGCGTTGATCCCGCGGATCCGTGTCAAAGCGTCACTGCTCGCGGGTGCCGCGGGCGTCGTGCTGGCCGCCGCAGGGTTCGTGCTCTTCGCGAACCGTGGGCGGGCCCTCGATCCCCGGCGGGTGGTAGTTACCGGTTTCGAGGACCTCACGGGAGATCCGGCGCTCGCGTCGCTCGGTCACCTCGCAGCCGATTGGGTCACCCAAGAGCTCGCCCGCAGCGGCGCCGTGGAGGTGGTGCCGGCGGTCGGGAGCGGGCATCTCGACGTGGCAGCGGTCGAAGCACTGGCAACGAAGACCGGCGCCGGGACAGTTGTAGCGGGCTCCTACTACAAGCAGGGCGACTCGGTCCGGTTCCAGGTGCAGATCATCGACGCGGCACGGGGGACAGTGCGGCGCGTGCTCGAGCCGGTGGGCGCGCCGCTCCGGACACCCATAGACGCCGCCGATGTCGTGCGCCGGCGCGTGGCGGCCGCGTTCGATACGCTGTTCGCGCCGGCCGCTGGGCGTTCCCGACTTTAAGGCAGCGCCGGCTGGTGCATCGCCCACCACTCCCGCGCCCGCTCCTGGGTCCAGGCGCTCGCGCCTTCCACCTCGGCCAGCCGAAGCGACAGTTCTCTGGCGGACTGCGGTCGATTCGCGGGGTCCTTGGCCAGACAGGATAGCACGAGCTCATCGAGTGCCTTGGGAATCGGCAGGTCCGTCCGGGCAGATGGAGGCGTAGGCGGCGTCTGGGCGTGCTGCAGGAGAAGCCCCATCGGCGTCTCGGCGGTGAACACGAATTGCCCGGTCAGGAGCCAGTAGGCCACACAGCCGGTCGCATAAATGTCGGCGCGCCCGTCCACATCAGTTCCCATCGCCTGCTCGGGGGCAATGAATGCTGGCGTACCTTGGACCGCGTTCTCCCGCGTGGGCACCAGCCCCGGGTCCGCGGAGTCGCGGACTGCCCTCACAATGCCGAAATCCAGGACCTTCACGAAGTCGTACTCCTCGCCGTAGCGGCAGAGGAAGATGTTTGCGGGTTTGATGTCGCGATGAACCAGGCCGCATGACTGGGCCTCTGACAGCGAGTGACAGACCTGGCGCAGCAGGTAGATGGCCCGTTCGGGCGGGATCGGCCCGAAGCGCCGGAGTAGCGAGTCAGCATCGAGGCCGTCGAGTAGTTCCATGACGTAGTAGAAGGCGCCGTCGGCGGCTATCCCGAAATCGAAGAGCTCCACGGTATGGGGTGAGCGGAGGCGGGCGATCACCTGGGCCTCGCGCTCGAATCGGCGGACCGCGACGTCCGACACTGCGGCACGCGCATTCCCGGCGAAGGAGGGCCGAATCAGCTTGATGGCGGCAGGCCTTGCCAGCATGCGATGCCGGGCTCGCCAGACCTCTCCCATCCCCCCCTCGCCGAGCTTCTCCTCCAGGCTGTAGCTCCCCAGCTCTCGGGCGCGCTTGACCTCGGTGCCCAGGTAGTAGACCACGCGGGCTCCGACATACGCCATGCCCACTACGAGGAGGTAGGGAAACACGAGCCCGAAGAAGAACTGTCCCGGGTCTAGCCTAAATGACGTGGTGCTGGACGCGATCAGGAGCCCGATGATGACGGGGACCGAGCTGACCGATGCCAGGGCGGCCAACACCGCCCGGCGCGGCGGG
>WNGD01000229.1_pt1 | contig 55299 bp, 43 predicted proteins | sample 5400671 | NCBI WGS metagenome assembly WNGD01 (sample SAMN13153369, study PRJNA577476) | soil metagenome | isolation source: 40 cm soil or saprolite under grassland replicate 2 | place: USA:California | collected 2016-06-15 | reverse complement strand
GTTTCTTCAGGAATCGTATCTGGTTCTGGCGGGGGGAATGACATCACACATCTCCTCTCACGGCTTCAAACGGCTTTTCCCTATTTTACCAGATATCCCTTCCTTTTCGCGTCGTTTGACTATTGGGCAACAGAGTCGAGGTATGTATCAGGCCAACTACTATGGTAAGCTTATGCCGCTGGTAGTCTCTCTCTTCGCTGATGCCGATCTTCTCACACGTCATCGCGAGTGGATGCAGATCCAGAATACGGGACCGATGCGAATTTACGAGCGCGTAGCTGAATACATCAAGGCAGAGCAGAACCTTGGTCGCATTGATAAACAACGTGATCCCCTCTTCATCGCAGCTTTCTTACTCGGTCCCTGTTTTCAGTATGTGTTCATGCGCAGTTTCACAGGAGCAGATCCCTCTCCGATGACTCAACAGAAGCTTGTGACTGAACTGGTACAAACGCTTATCTCAGGCGTTTTGCCAGCCGGTCAATAAAAAGGTCTCTCCTCTATATTAAGTGCGCCTGCTTGCTTTCTCAACTCCACCTCAGCTTTTCCACAGGTTCAACTCAGAAAGCCAGGATATACTTTTGTTTAATGAGTCAAAACAGAAGCTTCGGCAAACCCTCCCTAATGCAGGCACACAACGTGCTCAAGTTGGCCCGTCCTCATGTACGAACGTCCTGATCTAATCATCGTGGCTGTGCAATAAGTCGTTCAAGCCGCATGCACGGGGCAGCCAATTGTGTCGAAATAATACCTTCTCTCAAAGGAGAACAACCATGAAAGAGAATCAAGTCATTCTCAAGCGTCAAAAGGACAGTATGTCGTTCAAACTGGATGAGGTGCGTCCACTGGTGTTCTTCGTCATCCTGGCGTGCCTTGTGGGGTGGATACCCTACATTTTCGCACTAGTAGGAGCCCACGACATCGCCGCAGCATTAGGGGACAACGGTTCACCTACCAATTTGCCGTTCGGACCGCTGGTCGCCGCAGTAATCGTAGTGGCATTCCTGGGCCGCGCGGACCTCAAAACCTGGTGGCGTCGGCTCACGACGTTGCGCGCGGCCCCCGGCTGGTACATCCTGGCCTTCGTGGCCCCCGTGGTGATCGTGGGTGCCGCCGTGCTGACCAACTCCGCATTTGGCGCACCGCTGCCTACAGCGTCTCAACTCGCCAGATGGACCGACCTTCCTGGCGTATTCGTCCTCTACCTGCTCCTGGTCGGCATTGGCGAAGAGATCGGCTGGATGGCTTTCGCCGCGTCACTGCTGCGCCGCCATACCTTCATCAACGCCTGGTTGATTCTGGCTGCCATCCGTGTCTTCTGGCATCTGCCGCTCATGATTAACGGCCAGTTGTCGTGGACCGTGGGCATCGGCGGGGACATCGCGTTCCAGTTCCTCATGCTCTGGCTCTTCCAGCGCAGCGGTGGGGTGTGGCTCCTCGCGGCGATCTGGCACGCGGTGCTCAATACGACCGGTGGCGGGTTCTTCTTCCAGATGGTGCAGGGTCCGGACCAGGCGCGCCTCGGCCTGCTCTTTACCATAGCATATGTGCTGATGGCGGCGACTGTGTATCTCTTCGACCACAGTCATCTCGACAGTGCAGATGAATCCAGTCGGGCCGGTGCTGCTGGCGGCACTGTAGTGGGTTAAAGGCCCCGGGTGCGGGTGGAAAGGGAAGTGTGGTGGCTGAACCCTTTGCGGCGGATATTCTGTTGGTCCTGGTACATATGCTCCCGTGAATGGTGGACTGACTATGGAGTAAGCATAAAGCAGTGTGTAGCGGCCCTTGCCAGGCCGCTACTTTGATACCGCGTTATTCTTCTGACTATTACTTTTACCCGGATTTATGCCAGAGTCTATGCTCTTGATAATCTTACTGTTATAATTGGAGTACGAAATCGAAATATCCTACCCGATTAAAAAAGAGGTACAGAGGGAGGAGAAACTTTGTTTTTATGGATGTTCTAAATGAATCACTATTTATAGCGCATACACCAGTAGAGATCGGTGCTGGCTTTCACAATATCGGGAGCGGAGTCCTGCGTGCTTCTCATAAGGAAATGATTGACAAGATAGAAGCTCACTATGGGGAGCGGTGCGGTCATATTCCGTTTGATGCCCGGCGTATTCGCGTATTAGTCGATAATCCTACACCAGATATTGATGCGCAGGTAGCCTATCTCAGTCAACTTTTTGGCAAAGAGATAAAAGCAGTTACATTTGAAGACTTGAAGGCAGAGAAAGAAGCGTTCTCCGTAGAGAGTCCATTAATAGTACCTTACGTAAATGTCCCTGAGACCGAGCAGCGTATAAAAGGAGCTGTGGGTGGGACTGCGTGGGGAATGCCCAGTAATATGGTCCATTTGCTGAAAAATAAGGCTGATTTCTATCGCTTTGCCGATGAAATAAATCTTGCTGGTTTTCGGACTCCAGACTACAAAATTTCAGATATCTACGATATAAGCACAGATGCAATGGAATTTCTTTCTGAAGTAGAGGATATCTATAGAAAAGCGGGTCTTGCGCAAAAATATCCACTGGGTATTGTCCTGAGAGCATCTGAGTCGGATGGAAATTATGGGAGCTGCCTGGTATATGAGAGAGATGGTTCTATCATTGTATTACCGGATGGAGATGCCAATTATACACAATCCTATACAAATTGGAATGATGCCATCGTTGCCTCACAGAAATGTCTGTTTGCGGCCATGAATGTACAGAAGGAGCAGCGCGTCGTTATCAGTCGTTTTGTTGACATCGCCGACTCTCCCGGTATGTCGGTTGTTATTCTGGAAGGACAGGTAGAATCTCTGCGCTGGAACGGTCAACTCCAGGGGCAGGATAGCAAAGCCTGTGTTGGCACAAGTTCATATATCCCCAAAGATTCGTATTTGCGTCATGTCCAGCAGCGCGATGAGGATCAAACGACGATCATATTTGAAAGGCTTTTGAAGCAGGCGGCAATGAGATGCGATATTGATTTTGCATCGATACGTGGTATTGCCAATATAGATATCATCGTTCCCGGCACATTAGAGAGAGAGTTACAGAAAAGGAGAAAGCAGGAACCTGGACACTATCTGGCCGAGTGCAATCCGCGCTGGACCAATTATACCGATGCGATTATGACCGTCATGGGTGCCAATAGAAAAACACCGACCGTCAACAATATGCGCACCGTGATCCAGGAAGGGATCTTTACCATCGATAAATCCATTTTACCTGCAAATGTTGATCCGCGCGTAGTGAGGGAATACATCTGGAAGATAGACGATATTCTCAAACAGGATGGTACGAGAATCATTTGCCGCATGACAAAAAATCCTTTCGGGCTGATCTTTGCTGGTGATATACGAAAAGCCCAGGAGGAGTTTGCCAGTGTGGTGACTATGCTGGCATAGGTTGTTTCATGTGATCTTTTTTGACTACTTCCCCATTCGTCTCCTTTAGCCGCAGCTTGACATTGTCCTCGACCACTTTGTGGTGTGGCATACGAAAAGCCCAAAAAGTTTTGTGATGTACTCAGGCGGCAATGGCAAGTCACAATGGAAACTTTGTTGCAAATGAAACGTAGACTATTCTAGAGACTACACTTATCGAACGATGTACGTAGAAGGGCGATAGATCAGCAATTATGGATGCAAAACGACGAATGTTTCTCAAATATGCGGGACTAACCGGTCTTGGCAGTGTCGTGATGAGTGGCAGTTCTGTGTTGTATGCGACAACCATCGAACCGGACTGGCTCGATGTGGTAACGGTACCCATTCATCTAGCACGCTTAGATCCTGCATTTCACGGCTACCGTATTGTACAACTAAGTGATATACATGCAGATAATACATGGATGGATGCTCAACGTCTCTCTCATATTGTACAAGTAGCAAATGCGCAAAATCCCGATCTGGTAGTTATTACCGGTGACTTTGTCACCTATATTCATAACAGAATGAAAGATACCCTCTCGACATTGAAAGCATTACGAGCGCGAGATGGTATTTTTGCAGTGCTGGGTAACCATGATTACTGGAGTGATGCTACGATTGTGCGTACACTGATCCATTCTTACGGTATCCAGGAACTCAAAGATCGTGTCCATACGCTCTATCGTGGCAAGGCCATGTTGCATCTCGTCGGTATGGATGATTTATGGGAACAAACCGATCACTATCATGTTTCTATCCATGCACAAAAAGACGTACTTACCTCTTTACTAAATCCGCTACCAGAGCAGGGAGCAGCTATTTTGCTTGTACATGAACCTGATTTTGCTGATATCGCTGCAACGACTGGTCGTATTGATCTCCAACTCTCCGGTCATTCTCACGGAGGACAGATCCGCTTACCAGGCTACGGAGCCTTACATCTTCCTCGCCTGGGCAAAAAGTACCAGGCCGGACTTTATCATGTCAACACGATGCTCCATTATACCAATCGAGGACTGGGGATGATGGACATCCAGGTTCGTTTTAATTGCCGGCCAGAAATTACGACATTTGTCTTATAACTAGTACTCGTATGGTCCGATATCAAATCCTTTTCCTTGCGGACGTGCTCTGCCATCAAAATCGGTTGATGGTGCGCCAACACTTGTGCCTGCATCAATGGCGGGGCTGTCGGCTCGTAGATGATAATCACCACTACCGTCGATCTGGTAATTCACAAATTGAACATTCTCAGTGATGGTATTGATATCTTTGTTGTCAGCGGATGACGGCCAGTTATAATGCTCATCACCAAACGGTGCATCTCCGTTGCCATATACAATGTTATTCAGATACTGATCATGCGATCCGACGCCTATTCGTTCTCGTATTCCTAAAAGCGCATTGTCAATACTAATATTATTGGCGACAATAAAATTGTTTCCAATATCTCCTCCCGTATCATCGGTATTGGTACCGATACTAATTCCATGCTCTTTATTGCCAAAAGTGAGATTGTTATCAACAACGGTTGCATCAGCTGCATGCCACAGGTTGATGCCACAGCCCGCATTGTCGTAGCTGATGTTGTTTATAATATGTCCTCTGGCAGTTGAATGATAAATGCCATGAACATACTCGCATAGCTTCGGGTACGTGTCTCCAATATTATTGACCACATTCCCAATAATATCGTCGTCATGGGCGGTGTAATTTCCATCATCGATTCCTGCACCACCGATAGAATCACAGCCGCCGGGAATATCATGCACATGATTGCCAATAGTACGAATAAATGAGCCGAGGTTAGTGATACCATCTCTACTTCCCGTACTGGTAATATCGAAGCCGATGATGTCAATATAATCAGCACGAGTGGTCCACGGATCTTTCGTGCCCGTCGTTTTTATTTTCGCGCCCCACTTTATATCAGACATAAACGTAATCGGCGCTTTAGAGGTGCCATCTATCTTGAGCACAACGGGTTGTGTGTATGTTCCTGGCAATACATGTACGGTTGTCCCTGGCGTAACAACCTTAGCAGCTTTTTGGATAGTTGCAAATGGATGGGCCTGTGAACCATCATTAGTGTCATCTCCATTTGGAGACACATAATAAGCCTTCCCTTCTGTGCGCTGTGGCTCTTGTGTGATCACTGTTGTTGGCGATATAAAATGGGCCTGGCCTCCTGGAGTCGGTTGTCCTCCCCCTTGTTGTATGCGCGTGAATAGTATGACTAGAGAAGCCGTAATGAGAACAACGATCAATAACAGACAACCAAAAGACTTCTGACGAATACGCATATATCTTCTCTGAGCTTTCTTCTCATTTTTTGGGTAAAACTAGCAAAGAATGTATGTCTCCGCTTTATAAGAAGTATACCTTCATACTATCAAGATTTGATCAAGAAACTGTAACGTTTGCGTCGTCCTGCCATTGCTTTCCTCCTTAATTATGCTCCTCTCCCTCCTGTTATTTTAGCATATGGATCTGTCCAGTTTTCTGCCCCCATTATACTTATCTCTCCAACCATATTCCTATATTGAGTTCCAGCGATTTGTGGTAGACATGATGTGCCAGAGCTACATCTTCTATTGCCAGCCCAAAGGGATTCACCAGCACAATGTCGTCGAGATGGCTTCGTCCTCTTTTACTACCCAGGATAACCTCTCCGAGTTGCCCATCGATATGCCGCTTTTGCTCTCCATCCTTGATGCTACTAACCACCTCGTCTGGTCCGATAATCTGTCCTGCTCTATACATTCGCCCGATCAAACGTCTGGGATCGTTTTTGACGAGACCCCAATCATCCACGATAACCTTATTCGCCCGAAAAACCACCTCTGGTAAAGGATCGTCAAGCGAGATATTGACCAGAATAGCGCCTGGTTGTAACCAGTCGAACTGAATATAACCCATTGTTGTGGTTGTCACGGGTACAACCAATTGTGCTGCTTTAATCGCCTCTTCAGCGCTTGAAGTTTCTTGAAGTTCTACTTCGTGTCTGTGAAGTAGTGTCTCGACCTCAACTTTGAGGGCTGCTATTCTTGCGCTATTTATATCGAATATGTATATAACACGTAAATGAGGAAGGCGTTTTACCAGCAGTTCGATATGGGCCTGAGCCAGTATCCCTGCACCAATGATGGCTATACACTCAATTTCTCTTCCTTTGAATGTGTCTGCGGAGAGTGCGGTCACGCAAGCTGTACGCAAGCTTGAGAGATAAGCACCCTCCATAATGCAGTTGATCCGTACCGATGTCCTGTCGTAAATCATTGTAAGGCCACTTGCGCGTGGTAAGCCACGCGATGGGTTAGCAATATTTCCGTTAATGATCTTCGTTCCTGCACTGTTCAGATCTCCTCCAATATACCCTGGCATATTCAAGCTTCTTACCTGCTCATCCCGGTCATTCGTCCATCCCAGGTAGGCCTCATCCGGTAAAATCGTTTGACCCGACCCATGTAGCTTGAAAAGATCACGAATCACCGCTACGACATCGATGCTGGCGCATGCTAACTCTACATCTTTCCTGCTGAGATAAAGGATTTTATCTTCTCTGGGATTCATCACTGTTTTCTCCATTCGTGGCTATTTGTAAAATCTATTCATCGTATATAAGGCAGTTTATACGTGATGTCCTGGACTGGCTCTAGATGCTCTTTTGACACATGAAGCCCTTGTTTTTGTATCCAGTCGTCATTAAAGATAGAGTTTTCATAATTGTCGCCACTGTCAGCGCATACGCAAACAACATTTTTAACTTCAGGGTGAGCTTGCAAGTAGCGGGCACAGGCGGTTAATACTGCACCACTTGATCCGCCAACTTTGATCGCCGTAGTTTCCCATAGAGCACGGCAAAATGCGAAGGCTTCTTCGTCTTTCGCAAGCATATGCAAATCGTATAACTCGTTGGTGATAAAGCTAGATGGTCTGGATGAGCCAATACCCGTCAATTTACGTGGGGCCGGGGGAGTGCCGAAAACAACAGATCCATGAGCGTCAACGCCAATAATAGATGTTGTTGGACTGACCTCCCGAAAGAATCGTCCCACGCCTGCCAGTGTCCCCCCTGTAGACACAGCCATAAAAAGAGCGTCCACCTCTCCATGCATTTGACGGTATATTTCAGGACCAGTGCTAAGGTAGTGAATGTGCGGATTGGCGGGGTTCGCGTATTGATTGGTCCAGACATATGTGTCAGAACTCCTGCATAACGCCTGCACACGTTCCAGCCGTGAGAGCAGATAGCCACCATTTTCATCGGGGTGATTTACCATCTCAATCTGTGCACCGAGTGCTTGCATCTTTGCGAGATTTTCCTGTGTCGTTTTTGGGTCAACGACTGCAATGAACTGACAGCCTCTTAGCTTGCAGAAGAAGCTAAGCGCTACGCCCAGATTGCCAGATGTTGATTCTATTACGACCGATCTCTTATGCAAAAGATCTTGCTTCTCCAGTGCTTGTATCAAACCATAACCTGTTCGATCTTTCACCGAGCCAGTCGGATTTGCGCTCTCTAGTTTAAGGTGGATTTTACGAGCAATACCATCTATCACAAGGTAAACCGATACCATTGGCGTGTTACCCAATTGCTGAGCAAGTTTACGTAATTCAACTGGTGCGAGATCCGCAATTGCAGCGGTATTCATCGAGGCCTCCTCATTTTCTTGCGCTCTCTTAAAGAGCTTCAGGCGCTTATCCTTCATCTCCTCAATTCGTTTCGCTTGTTTGCGCCTTACGTATACATGCGCACACACGTTCGGTCAGAACGGGGAGATATTCGGTTCTACTGGTTATGTGGTTGCCGGGTAGCATATGGGTCTCCACATCTCCTGCTTTCGCTTTTACCACTTTCTGCCATCCTACGGGACGCCAGGGTTCTTCACTCGTCCAGAAGAAGATGATTTTACCCGAATAAAGATCAGGTGCGTAATCTGTCGCTGACCAGTCATACATATTGAGATAATCTTGACGCAGGCTCTCAACCTTTGGAACCAATGCCTCAAACTTGAGGCGCAGAGGCGTCGAGATTATCCTACCTGGCTCAATACTTCCTGAGAGTTCGGAAATTCTCAGTTGTCTATAATGCGAAAATCGCGTGAATCTGTATATATGTTGTAGGCAGAGAAACCATTCAAACTGCGTCTTCTGATTAATACCCACCAGGTTACAAAAGTGACTGATTGACCTGCGAACCCATCTATGACGTGCTGGAGCATCAGGATCTATCAAGAGTAGAAGATCAACGGCCTGACCTTGCGCATGTAATTGTCGGGTCATCTCATAGGCGATAAGAGCGCCATTACAATACCCTCCTAACAGCACTGGTCCTTCTGGCTGGATGGTGCGCAGCGTTTCAAGATGTGCGGCTGCCATCTCCTCAAGGGATGGTGCAACCTTCAGGCCATCAAACCGATATGGTTCAAGCAGGTAGAACGGTTGCTCCGGCCCTAGAGCGCGGGCCAGTTCCAGTGTATACAGAGCACCGCCTTTCCATTCTCCATGCAAAAAGAAGAAGGGTTGCCTGGACCCACCCGCCTGCACCACAACATAGGGTGCCCGGTTCTCTGCCTGCTTCCTGGGTACTTCCTGCACCGCCGTGGCTACTTGTTCTATCGTCGCCCCAGCAAACAAGGTCGAGAGTGCCAGTCTCTTGCCGTAGCGCTGCTCTATGCGATCAAAGAGTCGTACGGCTTGCAAGGAGTCGCCTCCCAGTTCGAAAAAGTCATCTTTGATCCCGATCGGATGCACTCCTAATAACTCCTCCCACATCTCCACCAGTTGCTGCTGTACAGGCACCACTGCCGCCATATATCCCTCTTCTTTCTCTCGTCTGCCCATCTCCACCACCGGGAGCGCTCCCCGGTCCAGTTTGCCGTTGCTCGTTAGCGGCAGATGATCCAATACCACAAAGGCCGATGGCACCATGTAGGCTGGTAGTTGTTGCTTCACCTGCCCTTTCAATGCTTCAATGTTCACTGTCTGTCCATGCTGTGGTACCATATAGGCAACCAGGCGTGGCTCTCCCACTTGTTCTTCTCGCACTATCACTACTACCTCCCGCACTCCCTCGTGCTGACTGAGCACCGCTTCAATCTCTCCTAATTCGATGCGATATCCTCGCACCTTCACCTGGAAGTCGACCCGTCCGAGAAACTCCAGGTTCCCATCTGGCAGATAGCGTCCCAGATCTCCTGTCTTGTAGAGCCGCGCTCCTTGCTCCTTGCTGAAAGGATCGGCCAGAAAGCTTTCCCTGGTGCGCTTTTCGTCGTTGCGATATCCCCGTCCTACTCCGATCCCTCCGACATAGAGTTCGCCACTGACTCCCATCGGCTGTGCCTGCAGGTGTCGATCGAGCACATACAGTTGCATGTTGGGGATGGCCTTGCCGATGGGAATGCTCTTGAGCGTTTGCTGGGGAGGCTCAAAGATGGCATAATGGGTCACGTCATCAGAGCACTCGGTGGGACCATACGCGTTGAGCAACGGGATGTGGGGGTAGCAGCTCAGCCAGCGTTGGCACAAGGAGACGGGCAACGCCTCACCCGTCGGGATCAACCAGCGCAAGGCGCGTAGTGACGGGCGAGTGACTTCCTGCCGCTCGTAGGTATCGAGCATTGCTCCCAGTAGTGAGGGTACCGTCTCCAGAATGCTCACCTGTTGCTGTTCAACTCGCTGAAGTAAGGTCGCCGCGTCATGGGCGATTGCGTCCGGGTAGATCTGGACCTGTCCACCTACCAACAAGGCGGCGAGAAATTGCCAGACCGAGATATCAAAGCACTGCGATGCGGTTTGTGCCACGCGATCGGCGCTCCCCAGGTCCAGAGCCTGGATCTTGGCATAGAGATGATTAATCATGCCGCGCTGCTCAACCATTGCACCTTTGGGTATCCCTGTCGAGCCGGAGGTATAGATGACATACATCAGACTGCGTGGACCGCTCGTTGCAGGTAGGTTGCCCTGCGGAGCGCTGATCTGGAGCACCTGCTCGAAGGTGATCTCACGCGGGCGATGCTCCTTGGGGATCTGCTGAAGTGTCCGTGAGCGCGTGTTGGCAAAAGCGGCGGTGCTGAGCACAAACTGACAGCCGCTCTGCTCAATGACGCGATGTAGCCTGCTTTCAGGATGTGCCGGATCAAGTGGCAGATAGGCTCCTCCTGCTTTGAAGATCGCCAGAGTGGAGAGCAGCAAGGGGATACCTCGCTCGGCCAGCAGAGCCACCAGGATTTCGGGACCGATTCCCAGTTCACGTAGTGTATGGGCAAGCTGATTAACCCGTTGGTTTAGTTCGCGGTAACTGAGTTGCTCGCCTTCACACTCGACTGCTATCGCATCAGGGCTACGCTCAACCTGAGCTTCAAAGAGTTGGGCGAACGTTGACTCCAACGGAAAGTCGCGTTGAGTCGCTGTCCAGGTGTGTAGCAGTTGGGTGCGCTCGGGTGTGCTCAGCAGGGGCAGTTGCGACCAGGGCATGGTTGGCTCAGCTACAATACTTTCCAACAAGATCTGCCAGTGATCGGCGAGACGCAGGATAGTGGAGGCATCAAAGAGATCAGTGCGATAAATGAAGCGACTAAGTAAGCCATCTGCTCCCTCGTGCAACTCCAGAGTCAGATCAAACTGCGATGTCCCGGTTCCAACTTCCAGGTGGCTTACCATCCAACCCGGCGGCATGCTAGATGCTGAGTAGGGCAGACGTAGTAGTACCTGGAAGAAGGGAGCGCGATCTAGCGAACGAGGAGGAGCGACCTCTTTGAGCAGGAGGTCAAAAGGCAGGGCATCATAGGTTGCCGCCTCCTGTCTGTGTTCATCGATGTATTTGAGTAGATCAATAAAGCTAGTGACAGCAGACAGATCGGTGCGCAAGACCAGCGGGTTTTCACAGGGACCGATCAACATCTGTGTCTCGGCAGACTGACGCATAGGGCTGATGGTGCCGATGAGCAGATCATCCTGAGCAGTGTAACGGGAGAGCAGGGTCACAAATGCGGCAGAGAGCAGGCTTTCTAGCGACACTGCCTGTTGCTGGCTCAAGGCATGTAACCTCTGAGTGAGGGCGGGAGGGATCTGCAGCTCCATGCTGGCTCCGCGAAGGCTAGCGACAGCAGGGCGTGTGTGGTCTGTAGGCAAGTCCAGAACAGCAGGAGCCTCCGCTAGCAACGGTTTCCAGTAGGCCAGGTGCTCTCTAAGCACGTCCTGAGTTAACGCCTCTCGTTGGGAGAGGGCGAACTGAGCATACTGCATAGGTACGGGAGGCAAGGGTACAGACAAAGTAGAGGCATCGTATAGGGAGGCCAGTTCATGCACGAAGATGCCCAGCGATGCAGGATCGCCAATGATGCGATGGAGCGTGAGTAGGAGATGGAAATGCTCATCAGCTATATGCAAAAGTGTACAGCGCAAGAGCGGTCCCTGGCTTAGATCAAAGGGTGAGCGAGCCTGCTCAAGAGTCAGGCGTTGTACCTCGGCGTGTTGAGCGGCCTCGGGCAACAGGCGCAGATCAATAAGTGGTAGGGGAATGCTCATGCTGGGAGCAATTACCTGTACCAACTGTTCCTCATGCATCTGGAAGGCTGTGCGCAAGATTTCATGACGCTGCACCAGCAGGTTGAGGCTGGCTCTGAGTTCCGCGATCAGCAGTGGTTTGTTTACCTCAACGGTGGCCGAAAGCGTGTTGACAGAGCTGCCCGGTTCCAACTGATCAAGAAACCAGAGTCCTTCCTGGGCGAAAGACATAGGTAAGATTTTGGTGTTCTCTCGTGCTGTCATAGTATGAAAAAATGTAGTGGACATTGAATCGTCCTTTCTTTAGTTCAGTACCCAAGCAACCACTCTTCGATAGAAACAAAATGATTAGATTCTCAATATTTTTTTATCTGTATATCCCTTTGTGACATTGTGCGTGTCCACAATGTATCTGGCATCACTAACAATCCAGGGGATGTCATAGTAGCTATGATCAGTGACGATAACTACACAGTTTGCAGCCTGTAGTAAAGCGCCACTGATAGGCTGTGAGTATAAAGTTTGATCATTGAGTGTCAGAGATGGCACATACTCATCGTTGTAGATTACAGTGCTTTTTCGTGCCTGTAGTAACTGAATAACGTCAAGCGCAGGAGATTCTCGCACATCATCTATGTTTCGTTTATAAGCAACACCCAGTATAAGTATGGTTGAGCCGTTGAAACTACAGTATTGTTCATTGAGCGCTTCACCAATCTTTTCTACGACATAAGAGGGCATGCTTCTATTGATCTCTGCCGCAAGTTGAATAAAGCGGGTAGTATAGTCAAGCGTCTTGAGTTTCCAGGAGAGGTAGTGTGGGTCGACAGGTATGCAGTGACCGCCCAATCCTGGGCCTGGTAAAAAGCTCATGAAGCCAAACGGTTTCGTTGCTGCTGCCTCGATAACTTCCCAGACGCTGATGTTGAGTTTTTCACAGATAATAGCAATTTCATTGACTAACCCGATATTGACGGCTCGAAATGTGTTCTCCAGAATTTTTGTCATTTCTGCGACGCGGGTGGATGAGACGGGCATGATTTGTTCAATTGCGGCTGCATATAAAGCACAGGCCACTTCTGTACAGGTCTTTGTAACCCCACCAACAACTCTGGGCGTATTGTGTGTCTTATAGTCATGGTTGCCTGGATCAATACGTTCAGGTGAATACGCTAAGAAGAAATCAACCCCTACTCTCAGACCTGTGGCTTCCAACTCAGGTAGCACAATTTCATCAGTTGTGCCAGGATAGGTAGTGCTCTCCAGGATTACAAGTTGGCCCGGCTGCAAATGTGCTCTTATTTGTTGTGTTGCTGAAAGGACGTATGATATATCAGGATCACGTGTCTTTCCTAAAGGTGTGGGGACACACATAACGATGGCATCTTTTTGATCCAAAACAGTATAATCACTTGTGAAATTAAGACATCCCGCATCGATCAGTCTTCTTAGTGAGCTAGCTGGAATATCTGCAATATAGCTTTCACCACGATTGGCCTGATCAACTTTCTCCTGGTTAACATCAATACCCGTCACATGGAAGCCTGCCTCAGCAAAAGTGATCGCCAGCGGTAATCCTACATAGCCAAGTCCAATAATGGCAATACGCACAGTGTGCTTAGAAATTTTATCTAATAATTCCATGAAGGTTCCCTTTCAGACGAGAGAAAAATCCCCAGATGCCAGCTGTTTCAGCGGCAACTACCAGCCAATGTTTGTTCCCATCCATATTTCTGCGCCGGAGGAGATGGGGAGGACTCTGGCAAGTATTGCTACCCGGCATAGTAGTGACCGCCCAATCATAACCAGCTTGCTTTACAGCTTGTAATCCGTGCTTTCCAGGTCTTCCAAATGGATAGGCAAAGCTATTTATGGGATGTCCCAATTGTTGCTCAAGCGTAACGCAGCATGTTCCCACTTCGTGCTGTACTTCAACAGGATCAACTAGATTTGCTAGATCAGGATGATGTAGTGTGTGCGCACCGAATGAAACGTAACCACTTTTCTGCATCTCTTGCACTTTTGCCCAGGTAAGTAGTGGAGAAGGCTTCTCCTTGATCACTACAGAAGATGGTATTGCCAATACCTTATAAAGGGATGCCATGAATTTTTCTTGCTCGATGGGAGAGGTATAGTGGCTGAAACTGGCGTCAAGCACTTGCGCCAGTGCTTTGCGCTCTTCCTGACTCTTTAGATTATAAGTTTGCTCTTCAAACGTCACCCGCTCTACTTGTGCGAGACGGATGAATCGTGTTGCCCACCAGAAAGCGTTATCGCATCCTATATATTCAGGGATGAGAAAAATGGTAATAGGAATCTGCAACTCACATGCAAGTGGAAATGCATGTATATAGTTATCGTCGTAACCATCATCAAATGTCAGCGCCAGGAGGGAACGCCGATCCTTCCCCGAACTGCCTTGTTTGTCCGGCATAGAAAGTTCTTCTAACGCTTCCTCAAGAGGGCGTATGCGATAGTGACGACGGAGATAAAGCCAATGGCTGCGCAAGTTGCTTTTGGACGCCTGATGATAGTAGAGGATCGTCAGGCGTGAACTGGCACGTTGCGTCCACCAGCGAATCAGATGTATCAGACCACTGTAATAGAAACATGCTGATATATATAACCGTACTCGACCGTACATAGGTATGCTCCCTGTGTTTACTGCTCTTTCAGCTGAAAGAGCTTTGGTAGAAATTCCTTGAGCGTTGCACGGTTATGATGATAGTCAGAATAGAGCCAACGCTCTAATTTCTGGGGTGCAGTTTCACCTTCTTGAAACCACCAGATCGGATGTGTCAAAAGTTGGATTGGCTTGCGTGCATTGAATGCTTTCGATCCTAGAGGTTCCCCATATCTCCACCTACCAGTTGAGTCACTGATATAGGCTACATCTCCTCTCACTGCAGATCCATAGACGTTATTAAGCTGTGGGCATACATCTATTGGCATATACTGCAAATCGTAGGAACTATGCAAACTTACTAGCCTGGTGTTGATATAGGGATAAAGTTTAGCGAATACCTCAACTTCCATGAGAGCTGTGGTCCAGTCGTTATCGTAGAAGGTAAGGTCTAAATGCGGGGCGATCTGATGACCATAGCTTTGTATTTCTGACAGAATTTCCGCATTAGAGCGACTTAAAACATTGTAGAATGGTGAGCGAAGCAGAACAAAGTAAGTTGCCTGTATCCCTTGTTCGTACTCTATGCGCGCAACCTCTAAAGCTGGCCGCAGGCTTATATCAATATCATGCCTGAGCAGCACAAAAGGGCGCTCTTCTGCCAGGCGAGCGTCAATCTCCTCGAACTGACAAAAGATGTAATCTTTGTCTTTGAAGGCCGAAAGCAGTTGGCTATAACCTTCTAATGAAAATTCCACCATGAATTTCTCTCTGTAAGAACTAATGTATACATTGATAGAGATCAAGGAGTCTTGTGCTCTCCTTTTCCCAATAAAAATCGTTCCTGGTAGCTTCTAGCGCGTGGCTACGCTGACGCGCCAGACCTGCTGGATCAGCCAGCATGCGATTAATGGCATTGCCAATATCCTCAGGCTCAACTGAGGGTAATATCTGCCCGACATCATATGTATTAATAACCTCTACCATAGCCTCAAGCGAGGAACTAAGCACTGGCACGCCAGCCATCAGGTATTCAAAGAGCTTGTTTGGCAAAAAGTAGCGCACATTCAACGAATAATCGGGGGAAGCAACATTTAATCCGATATCCGCAGAAGATGTCCAATCCAGCAGATCCGCATAAGCAACGGGCGGAAGTATTTTCACGCGATCGGCAACGCCTTCACTCGCGATGAGTGCTTCAAGCTGCGTCTGAGTCGTTTTGCGATTTTTGCCCATGATTACGATCATGATATTTGGATCAAGAAATGTTGCAGCACGAATAAGTCTATCGAGTCCCCGATTAGGCTGTAAATAGCCCTGGTAGAGAGCGATGCGTACCTCTGGAGCCAGGCCAAGATGTTGCCGCAAGCGATCGCTCTGCGAGACCTCTCGATACTCAGGAAGGTTGCGCAGCAGCACCACGTCCTTAATGTCGTAGCGCTTGCGAAGGTCCTCTACGATCGGTGGCGAAACTGTAATGACTCCTGCGCATCGTGGGACGATGTAAGCAAGCATGGCGGCTAACAACTTACGCAGCAAGCGTCGGCTGAGTCCCAATTCTGATAAAGGTCGCTCAAAAAGAGGCATTTCGTGTGCGTCAAAAATGACGGGTTTACGGCGCAAGAATGCTGCAATATAACACGGCAGTAATCCTGACACCTCATGGCCATGATAGATATCTGCCCTGGTTTGCAGTAAGCGTAATGTCGTGCGCACAAACAGCCCTGTTACTCTGATAAGGGTCCATTTATCGAAACGAGTAGAGAAAAATGCACGAGGCATCAAGACATGCTTCAAGCTGACACCGCGAAGTTCTTCGTCACGCGGATGATTCCCTTCCTCTTCAATGTCAACTATAGAGACTGCGTAACCGGCCTCTACCAGTGCTGTAGCTTCGCGTAACACACGAGGATCAGTTGCCGCTGCTCCTAGAACATGCATGCCGACTTTAATCGGTACAGGTTTTCTCCCAGCTTCCTGTGCCGTTGAAGCAGCAGAAGATGCTTCAGTTTTCTGTGCAGTGCTAGCTGCTTCCTTCACCATACAAATCCTCCAATATATCTGGCAAAATTGCCATAAATCGCTGTGTTCCTGAATGTAGTCCCTAATGCATTTCCACTTGACCTCTTCGGGTTTGAGAGGTATACTTTGCCCATCGGAGGCGGCAGGAACTAGCATTCTTTCTCGACCCGCTTGAGGGTACTGAAACTACGAAATCAAAATCGCATTATAAACCTGAATAAGTTTCTGCTTCTCATTTTCCCAATGAAACTCTTTTTGAACAATTTTCAGTGCGTTGTCACGCATGCGAGCAAGTGCCGTACTATCAGCCAGCATCGCATTGATCGATGCTCCCATATCTGATGGCGTAAGCGAGGGTAGAATCTGTCCGACCTCATAGGTCTGAAGAACCTCTGCAATGGCATCAAGTTGAGAACTGAGTACAGGCAACCCGGCCATCAGGTATTCAAAGAGTTTGTTGGGTAAGCAGTAGCGGATGCTACGAGTATAGCCTGGTTGAAAGATTGTCAGGCCAATATCTGCCGAGGCTGTCCAATCGAGCAATTCTGCATAAGGGACTGCCGGAATGATTTTGACACGATCCGCAACTCCCTTTGTTGCAATCAGTTCTTCAAGCTGAATACGCGTTTCCTCTACTGCTCTGCCCATCATGACGATCACAATGCCAGGATCTAAGAATGGTGCTGCGTTCACCAGTTGTTCAAGGCTGCGGTTTGCCTGTATATTGCCTTGATAAAGAGCGATACGTACATCTGGAGCTAGGCCAAGATGTTGCCGCAAGCGATCACTGTGCGGAATCTCTCGATACGTAGGCACATTGAGCACCGAAGTCACTTCAGGATAGTGAAACTGGTTACTAATCTCTCGTGCGTAAAGAGGGGAGGCCGTAATAACTTTTGTACAGCGTGGCATCATACGTGTAAGCATCCATATGGCTAGAGCGTTCAACCGAGGCCAGCGCATAATATTTGGGTCATCCAACGGAATTTCGTGAGAGTCAAAAACGAGAGGTTTATGGCGCAAACGTGCTGCGATATAGCACGCTGGTAATCCTTTTACATCATGAGCATGATAAACATCTGTAGAGGTGCGTGTCAGACGAATTGCACCACGTATAATCATATTCAGAGCCTTGACCAGGAACCAGGGCTTGAAGCGTGTGGGGATGAACATTTCAGGCATGATCACATGCTTCATGTGTACACCAGCAATATCCTCTTCCGCTGGCCGCTGGCGTTCATCCATGATATCCACAATAGAGACATCAAATCCGGCTTCAACGAGGGCTGTGGCTTCGCGCATCACCCTGTAATCGGGATATGCTGCATCTGTGACATGCATGCATATTTTATAAGGTGCTTTTGTAGCATTGGTATCTTTTGCTGCCGAAGCAGTGGCGTTCGGTAATGTTTTCATAAATTTATTTCTCCTGAATAAGATCGATTATGCATTGTCCAGGCAGCTAGCCAGATGTTCAGCCAGAATAGGCAGGTAACTCGTTCTGCTGGTTATGTGATTGCCGGGAATAATGTGGACATCCACTTCTTTCGCCGCTTTTGCTTCTATAAGTTTGCTCCATCCCTTTTTACGCCCGGGTTCCTCTTCGGTCCAGAAGAAAGTAATCTTGCCAGCATAAGGATGAGGCATATAAATCGCAGCAATCCAGTCATAGATACTTATCCAATCTGCTCGCAGAGCCTCTTTGCTGGGGATAATTGCATCTGCTTTGCTGACAGGTTCGGTTTGAGTAACGGATTTCCCACTCTTGAGCTTATTTAAACGCCAGTAATGGAATGATAAGCGCAAATGCCTGTATATAAGGAACCAGTCTACTTGCTTCTCTGGACTAAGCTGCAACAGGTTGACAAAGCCATCGATGATACGACGATCCCGTGTAAAGCGAGGAGCCGGGGCATCAGAGTCCATCAATACCAGCACATCAACGATCTGGCCTTGAGCATGTAGTTGTCTGGCCATCTCATAGGCTATCAGCCCTCCATTGCACCAGCCTCCTAACAGATATGGGCCTTCAGGTTGTATCTGACGGAGCGTTCTCAGATGTGCAGCTGCCATCTCCTCAAGGGAGGGTGGAACCTTCAGGCCATCAAACCGATATGGCTCAAGTGCATAGAAAGGTCGCTCAGGCCCCAGCGCACGAGCCAGCTCCAGAGTATATAGAGCGCCACCTTGCCACTGTCCATGTAAAAAGAAGAAGGGTCGCTCGGAGCCACCCGCCTGCACTATGATATAGGGTGCTCGACTCTCTACCTCTACCTGTTCGCTGTGTACTTCCTGTACCACTTTAGCTACCTGCTCGACGGTCGCCCCAGCAAACAAGGTCGAGAGCGCCAGCCTCTTGCCGTAGCGCTGCTCTATGCGATCAAAGAGCCGTACGGCTTGCAAGGAGTCGCCTCCCAGTTCGAAAAAGTCATCTTTGATCCCGATCGGATGCACTCCTAACACTTGCTCCCACATCTCCACCAGTTGCTGTTGTAGCGGCAATACTGCCGGTACATACCCCGCATCCCCTTCTCGACTGCTCACCTCTGCCACCGGAAGCGCTTTCCGGTCCAGTTTGCCGTTGCTCGTCAATGGTAGACGGTCCAACATTACAAAGGCTGATGGCACCATGTAGGCTGGCAGTTGCAGCTTTATCTGTCCTTTCAATCCCTCGGTCGTGACGGTTTGTCCCGGCTTTGGTACCACGTAAGCTACCAGGCGTGGCTCTCCCTGCTCCTCTCCTTGCACCCCTACCACGGCTTCCTGTACTCCCTCGTGCTGGTTGAGCACCGTTTCGATTTCTTCGAGTTCGATGCGATACCCTCGCACCTTCACCTGGAAGTCGACCCGTCCGAGAAACTCCAGGTTCCCATCTGGCAGATAGCGTCCCAGATCTCCTGTCTTGTAGAGCCGCGCTCCTTGCTCCTTGCTGAAAGGATCGGGCAGAAAGCTTTCCCTGGTGCGCTTTTCGTCGTTGCGATATCCCCGTCCTACTCCGATCCCTCCGACATAGAGTTCGCCACTGACTCCCATCGGCTGTGCCTGCAGGTGTCCATCGAGCACATACAGTTGCATGTTGGGGATGGGCTTGCCGATGGGAATGCTCTTGAGCGTTTGCTGGGGAGGCTCAAAGATGGCATAATGGGTCACGTCATCAGAGCACTCGGTGGGACCATACGCGTTGAGCAACGGGATGTGGGGATAGCAGGTCAGCCAGCGTTGGCACAAGGAGACCGGCAATGCCTCACCCGTCGGGATTAACCAGCGTAAGGTGTGTAAGGACGGGCGAGCGACACCTTTCCGATCATAGGTATCAAGAATGGCTCTTAAGAACGAGGGGACGGTTTCCAGAATGCTGATCTGCTGCTGCTCTACCTGCTGAAGTAAGGCCATAGCGTCATGGGAGACGGCATCTGGGTAGATCTGGACCTGTCCGCCTACCAGCAAGGCGGCGAGAAATTGCCAGACCGAGATATCAAAGCACTGCGATGCGGTTTGTGCCACGCGATCGGCGCTCTCCAGGTCCAGAGCCTGGATCTTGGCATAAAGATGATTAATCATGCCACGCTGCTCAACCATTGCACCTTTAGGCGTCCCTGTCGAGCCGGAGGTATAGATGACATACACCAGGCTGTCTGGACCGTTGGTTGCGGGCAGGTTGCCTTGCGGGTAGGTGGGTAGCGGTACCTGCTCGAAGGTAATCTCATGTGGGTGGCGTTCTGCGTCTATCTGCTGGATAGCCCGTGAGCGTATGTCAGCAAAAGCGGCGGTGCTGAGCACAAACTGACAGCCGCTCTGCTCGATGACATAACGCAGCCTGCTCTCAGGGTGTCCTGGATCGAGTGGCAGGTAAGCTCCTCCTGCTTTCAAGACTCCCAGGATCGAGAGCAACAGGGGAATACCACGTTCGGCCAGCAGCGCCACCAGAATCTCAGACTCGACACCCTGCGTACGCAATGCGTGGGCAAGTTGGTTGGCCTGCTGGTTTAGTTCGCGGTAGCTGAGTCGCTCACCTTCGCATACTACCGCCACCGCCTCAGGGCTACGCTCGACCTGTGCCTCAAAGCGTTGGGCAAAGGTTGACGTAAAGAAGATATGTTTATCTGATTCTGATAGAGTCTCATTGGAAAACGTTGTCGTCATACAATTACCCTTTCTTTCTTAATTTTCGAGCTTTTATAGTGCTTCTAAGCATAAGTCTTCCTCGACGCCTTCCTGAATGCTGCCTGTACATATCCAAATGTATTGATGATTTTTCGTGGTGTAAGTCCTCCAAGTAACAGTAGAATTACACCGTAAAGAAGCAGCGTAACTATGGAGATAGACCAGCTTATCAATGGTTTCTGAGCATGGATCAGTAAGGTACTTCCGACATAAAGTACAACGCCAATCGCCAGTCTAAGGATAAAAGAGCCAATCTCAAAGCCGATAGGATAAATGCGTTGATTCACGATATAAGACACTACTACCAGGAGTGCATAGGCAAGAAGTGTTGAAACCGCGGCCCCTATTGCCCCGAAGGAAGGGATAAGGAAAAAATTGAGCAGCAGATTTACTGATGCCGCAATTACCACATAGACGAACTCTAGTATTGTCTTGCGACGTATATTTACTCCGATCATGAAAATATACCAGACGCCTATAAGCATAGTTGACAGGGTAATGATCGGGATAACAGGCTCTGCTGCTTGATAAGACGGTGGAAAGAGTGTTGCGAGAACTAGTATGCTGAGCAATGAAAGACCAAATGCAGCAAAAAGTAAAACACTACTCCACCAGCGGAACACAAGCTTAAAGATATGGGGAGCATCTTCTCTTTTAGCGATAGAATACATAATAGGAATCCAGGCCAGTCCCCAGGGCGCGAGGATTACAGGAGAGAGTACCCCACCTAATGTATAAGCCACACTGTAACTTGCCGTTTGTGCCAATGACCCGAAGTGGGTGAGCAAGTAGCGGTCCGAGAGTTGGAGAACCCAGGCGGCTATGTCACTGAAAATGGTTGGTATTCCGAAGGTGAGCATACTCCACATAATATCGAAGCGCAGATGTAGATTGCGCTCACGAGCAAGGCGAAGCAGTGTGAATGGCAATGTACAGACAATAATAGCGGCAAAACCAGCCCCTTTAGCAATCAGTGCGCCATTTACACCTGCATGCAATAAACCTACCAGTCCGATATTCGTGCCCAGGACGACCAGAAGATTGAGAATTGATAACGCTGAATAAAGTAATGGACGTTTTTCGGCCCGGAACCACGAGATCCCTGGCAAGGCGAGATTCTCCATAACTATAACCATAGCTGTAAGTACCACCGGCGTACTGAATGCAGGAGTGTTGAAAAGGAGCTCCGACAACCATGGGGCGATTAGCATCATTGCAATAGCTACAGGTAACGAAGCAAATGACAGCAGGGTAATAGTAGTGGCAAGGACGCCTGAGCGATCACGCGCCGATTCGTAATCACTATTATATGCACGGAAGAAGGCGGGGCTAAGCCCAAGCTGCGTTATTACCGTTACAAGATCAACGATAGTGTAAAGAACCGCAAGACCACCATAATCTGTACTGGAGAGATTATGAGCTAAAAATGGCGTAAGGATCAGAGAGACAAGGGGAGACATCAGAGCGCCCACCGCATAGATACCAGAGCTTTTGACCATCTCAAGTGCGAGTGAAAGATAGCTTTGGGGACTAGAGCCTGTTTGCGCCTTTCCCTTCGCTTTATCCTGGGAAGTTGGTAAGCTCTTTTGTGTATTAGTAATCGCTGATCTGGGTATAGCAGGCAACATCCAGGTCTGCTCTTCTGTGACCCAGCCAGTGTCTACGGCCTGTGGTAAGGACGGAAAGTATGGTAGTGGCATGGAGATAGCATGTAATTCTGCTGAGACTGACAGTCCGGGTACGTCGCTAACAGGCCATTCTGTTGTCAGAATTTCATCTTCATCGAATCCCAGAGCATCAACAGAGTTTGCCAGTAAATCACGATGGTTTCTCGCATCTTTCGAGGAAAGCGTCTGCTTCCCCATCATTCCTCGACCATTTTTGCGCATATTACTCATAATCACGAACCTTGTCTTGCTTTGTTTATCCAGGCTCTAACCTGAATATAGCCCGCTTCTGCTGTCTTAGCGATTGATGACGTTGGTTGGTGGTGCAGGTGACGCCCAATAAGCGGTGTGGCAACGACACCAGCAATCAGCCAACCGAGAAACTGCACATCAATAGGGCTTGTCCAGCCATCTACACTCAAGCTGTTAACGCTCAGTGCAATGAGAGCGGCTATCCCTGCTGCGAAAAGAACACGATAACGAGCCTCTACAGCCAACCAGTTCCGCCATGCCAACCAGAATACGGAACCCAGCATTAAAAGGAATACAAGCATGGTGGGAATCCCTGCTATTGCTCCCCATTGCAAATAGGAGTTATCTGGCTCTGCTAAGGGCTTCGTTTGCATTGACACGCGGTAGGGTTCCGCGCGGATAAGATATGCCTGGTTTCCCAGGCCAACACCAAACAGGGGATATGCCTGGATGACTTGTAGAGCCGTTAGCCAGTCCCCAATGTGAAGTGAGAGGTCGCCCTGATCCTTAGCATGAGCCAGTTGGGCGGCGATCTGCGCAGGAAAAATAGTCAGTGCTATCATTGCCAATGCTGCTATTAACAGAAACAGCAATATACTATAACGGGCACGCCCTACTAGAAACATAAAGACCAGCATACCGACAAGGGTTGCCACCCACGATCCATTACTGTAGGTAAACATAAGTGCTAGCAGGATTAGTAGCAATTCCAGGAGGTAGATTACCTTCGCCCAGAACTGTTTGCTTTCAATAAATAATCCTAATGGAAGGAAAATGCAGGTCGCCAGAAAGATCCCGTTCCCGTTTGGATTGCCAAAAAACGAACCAGCACGAGAAATTCCTTGCTGTAATTGAAAGTTTCCAACTTGTAGAAGATTAGCTTTAGCCTTCGCAGATTCAAATAAGAATATGCCTGTGGTTGTTTGAATAATCGTATGTATGGCGAAGAGTGCAGCCATTATAGCCAGACATTGAAATATCCGTCGTATAGCCCATATATCCTTCGCAATAATGTTGCCCAGCCAGAACATAATAAATGGACTGATAACAATCTCAAGATAGTAGCCAATGGAATTTGTGAGACTAAAATCTCCACCTTTAATGGTCGGGACAATGGTCAGGACAATAAACACAATCCAGAGCCAGAACAAGCGTGGCTCGGTCCAGGGCCGATCTTTAGATCGGCCAAAGTAACAGACAATGAGTAATACCAGTGCCATGATCAAAGCGATCTGATAGATTGCAAAACCCATATATGAATCAATTAGTATATGAACTGCAACGATCAACGCTAGAATAAACTCGTCTAGCCTGAGTAGTAAGATAATTGCCAGCACGAGAGCGCCAGCAAGAACAATGGCGTAGGTTATATTGAATACACCAATGATTATGCCCAGGAGAAGCGCAACCAATAATGCCAGGACTGAGAAAATTGACACAGGAAAAGCCTGTTCGGTCATCTTCACACTACTCACCAGCTTTCTTCTGTGTGACCTTGGGCATCGTCACTGTCTGATCCCCCTCGTTATCAGAAACATCTTCAGAGGAGTCAACAGCATCATTTTGTTTTTCCTGTTCTGGCTTAGATAAGGCTGCTGATTGCTTTGGTGCAGGTACCTGCGTCACTGACACAACAGGTGAAACAGGAGAGCGACGCACATCTTCTCTGTCATAATTGTCCCTATCATTCCATCTGCCAGTGCTATAGGGAACGAGCTTGTAAGGGGTGTCTTTGCGCTTCTGATGCTCTTTATTCACAACACAGCCAAGAACGTGAGCACCTGCCTGCTCAAGCAGCTCTTTCACCTGCTTGAGATTTCCTTTTCTGGCACGATTGATATCAACTACTACGAGTGTGCCGTCGGCCTTTGATGCGAGAACCAGGGCATCCGGCAAGCCCAGTACAGAAGGTGCATCAAGGATCACTACCTCAGCTCCACTACGGCTGAGTGCGGTAAAGAAGAGTTGCATCGGCTTTGAGTCAAGTAGCTCTGACGGATTCGGCGGTAGCGGTCCTGATGGCATGACCCCTAGATTTGGAATGTTCACTGGTCGAATGAATGGAATGAGAGAAAGTTGTTTGGCGGATGTGCCTGGTTGCCCATTGTAGGGTATAGGAAGAGAGGACTGCCGATAAGCAGATGTGTTCCTCGTCGGCGTTCTGAAAGCTAAGACGGCATTACTGAAACCCATTGCGTGAGCCGGAATATCAAAGTATTCATACAGCGTTGGATGGCGCAGGTTAGCGTCGATGAGAAGCGTATTTTTACCGGATTTAGCCATACTAATTGCTAGATTGGTTGCAACAAGACTCTTACCCTCATTTGGAGTACTACTTGTGACTACCAGAGTGTGTAATGGCTTGTCCAGTGCTACAAATCCCATATTCGTACGTAAGGTACCATAGGAATCAGCATTGGCGTTATAATTGATTGATTGAGCCCCACTCCCTTTACCTGCTGTTCGCCAGATCGTACATAAAACTGACCAACTAAGCAATGATACGAGAGACTCTTTTGTGCGGATACGTGTGTCCAACAGTTCCAGAAGCATTGCCAGTATCATTCCTAGCAACAGGCCTATCAATAGTCCTCCACCAGTGTTGAGGAGTTTATTGGGACGTGCAGGGGTTAAAGCAGGCCGCGCAGACTGAGCTATGATCAGGAAATTATTCTGTGTAGTTTTATTCTGCGTAGTTTTATTTTGTGCGGGAGCACCCGGCGTAGGAACAACTGGCGTAGGTGTTGGTTGTGCCAACTGGATTTGCTGTTTGATAAGTGTTGCTGCAATATCATTGGCAAGGTTGGCTGCCCGTATTGGATCGTGGTCCAGGACAGTAATTTCAAAAAGTGGTGTATTGGATCTGGCCGTTGCGGTCACTTCTTTGTCCAGATCATCGACCGAGAGCCCTGGATAGCGAGAGACAACCGCACTAAGCACCGGATAGGTGGTAGCCAGGTTTGCTTCCGTCTCAGAAAGTTGCTGGCTTGCAAGTATGTTGTCATTAACTAATGGATCGCCCCCAGAACGAACAACAACCTCTACCAGGACAGTTGATTGGTAGGTTGGCTTTATAAACTTGCTACTACCAATATATGCTCCCAGTCCTACCAATAAAAAGCAGATTACAACGATACCCCAGCGTTTTATTAATGCCTTATAAAATTGTTCAAACGTCATCTCACTCCTCTTTCACAACATCTGGCACCGGAACCAGGGAAAATGTCATAGGGACAATCCCTTATGGTTGTCCCTACGCGGGTCGGCGAGCGATATGTGACTATGCTATGCTCCACGCAGAGATAGCACTTCTCCTACTGTTTTCAATATGATAAACAAATCAAGCATAAAAGACTGTCTTTTGATGTAGTAAAGATCATATTGCAACTTGATCAATGAGTCATTACCGCTCCTACCATAGCGATACTTCACCTGTGCCCAGCCCGTCAATCCAGGTTTGACTGCCAGACGATGACCATAGAAAGGAATGGTCTTTTCCAGTTCTTTGACGAAGGCCGCCCGTTCTGGTCTTGGGCCTATCAGGCTCATGTCACCACGCAAAATGTTGAAGAGTTGTGGTATTTCATCGAAATGGGTGGCACGCATGATACGTCCGACTCGCGTTCTCCGTTGATCTGATGCGGCTGCCCATATCTCATGTCCCTCCTTTTCGGCGTCGGGGCGCATTGTACGAAATTTGTAAATGTGGAATACTTTTCCACGAAATCCGACGCGCTCCTGGCTGTAAAAAATTGAGCCTGGAGAGTCAAGGTAGATGATGAGCGCTATCAAAGGCAATATCGGGCACAGAATCAATAAGCCACAGACGCTAAAGGTCAGATCTAAAGCTTTCTTCCAAAAGAGGTAGAAGGGAGATAAGATTTGCTCTGATTGCAGAGCCGCATACCATTGATCTCCAACATATTCTACTGGAATTTTGCCTGTACTGTTCTCATAGACCACTGCCATAGGTAGCACGGATATACCAAACTGTGCCGCATCGGTCGCGTCTTTCAGCAGGCCAGGATTCTTGCCGTACTCAAGTGTTATGATGATCATATCAATCAAGCCATGATACGCTAAATAGCGTAGAGCACTTCCATCGCCCAGGATGGGCAATGCACCTTGATACTCTTGCTCGTCAGTGTTTTCACCAATATAGCCCAGGATACTAATGTCGGCACTTCTGGAATTCTGTAATTCTCTAGCCACAATCTCACCAGCAAGGTTGACTCCGACGATGACCGCCCGGCTGTGGAAACGCGGCAAGTGCTTGATTTCGGCAAATATGAAGCGCCAAATCGTAAAGGTAGGTATCGCAAATCCCAGGAATAAGCATTCTAACTTCGCTAAAGCCATAGCTTCGTGACCAAGCAGAATATATGAGAGTAGCATCCAGAAGACACACATGAGTAAAAGGGCAAACAATGTACAACATGGGCCTTTAAAGCGATTCGATGCGTAGTTCAGCTTCTGCGCCTGAGTCATATTAACTGCAAGACTCCAGGATACCAGAGCAGGACATATCCATAGGAGTTCCATTTCCCGTATACCGAATAGGCTCGTTGGCATCTGAGGCAAGGGGTGGAAGAAGAGCAACAATCCTAATAAGGTCATGAGCAAAAACACATCCCCTAGCACGAGAATAAGATACCATGCTGTTGATGAAAGCCTTTGCCGTCCTCGTATCCCTTGCTGGCCAGTGATTAAACCTTTCAGTTTTTTGTCGTTTACTGGTAAAGCCTCTTGCTCTTTTATATGTTGTGCAGAGACTGTGGGTATATCTGATTCAAGATTGGACTGCATGTTTTTCTCCCTTCTCTTTTGATGGAGGGGCAGGCATCTTTTTTCTAAGCAATTCTGCGATATGAACATCAAGTTCGGTTGTTAGTTGATCACGATCATAATTCGCCTCCACGTAGACACGACCCTGTAACCCTAATACCTTTGCTTCTTCTGGGTGCTCCTGTAAGTAGAGAATACCCGCTACTAATGCTTCTGCATTCTCTGGTTCTACATATATAGCTGCATGTGCCTCATACTCAGCAATCCGGCGTGCTTCGCCTTCCACCCCTAACAAAATGGGACGAGCGCAGGCCATCACTTCAAACATTTTTAAAGGCAGCCTACCTTCAAACAATGCCAAGTTTCGCATAGGAACCAGACAAACATCGGCTCCGGCTAAAACTAGCGGCACGCGATCATGTGGTTGCGCATCTAAGAAGGTGACATTCTTGAGGTTCCATTGCTGCGCTTTCTCTAGCAAATCGGCCCTTTCAGCACCATCACCCACGAGAATAAAATGTATATCTGCACGATCCTGTATATGCCTGGCCGCTTCAAGTACCGTCGTTAATCCATGAGAAAGTCCAAAGTTGCCTGCGTAGAGAACCGTAAAGCGATCATCCCACCCAAGCTCAGTACGAGCCTGTATTTGCGGCATTGGACGAAATTTGCTGAGATCAGCACCGTTCGTCAAGAGAAAAACACGTTCTTGTGGGATGCCACATTGCATGATACCGTCACGAATGCCTGCTGACAGAGCCCAGATCAGGCTTGCTCGCTGATACGTTGATCGCTCTAGCCATTCTGCAAGCTGGATCAAGACTTTATTACGTAACACTCCTAATTCGACTGCTGATGCCGGCCAGAGATCGGAGACCATAAAGATGAACGGGCATTGTTTCAAATTTGCTAATATGCGTCCTGCAATGGCATTAAAGAGCGGATGTGACTCAACGATAATTACATCTGCGTCACCGGTCACTTTCCCGCCAAGCAAGGGAGCGAGGCAGCCAAAGGAAAGTTGAGCCAGGACACGGCGTAGAAAACCTTTGTTCGGGCTGGTATAACTCCAGAAACGTATCACACGTACTCCATCTATCTCCTCTTCTTGTAGCAGATGACCACGATATTCCTCTGGCACAATCCCAGTTGGATAATTGGGAAGCGTCGTTAAAACCGTGACCTGATGCCCTCGTCTTACCAGGCGTGCGGCTGTTTCGCTGATACGTACTGCTGCTGCTCCTTTTTCAGGAGGATAGTAAGGTGTAATAAAGAGTATGCGTGTCATCTTTGCCCTCTTTCGAAGAAAATCGAGGAGAAAACCTGCTGCTCATCTGTCCCTTTGTATGTTTGTTTATAGTTGCCGTCCCCAATGGCGATATAGCGCATACCAAGCGCTTCAATCTTTTCGCGGTGGAGTGCCTGACGACCGTCAAGCACAACCTGGCAGCAACTAAAGCGGCTAAAGTCAAGTGACTGGTATGCATGGTGATTCGCCTGTAGAATGATGGCGCGAATCTCGTTCTCTCTGCCGGAAGCGAGAGGAGTATAGCCCAGTGTACGCAACTCATCGGAGCTAAATAGCGGGTCGTCTGTATACACATCGGCTCCATACGCTAAGAGAGCCTTCTGGAGGAGATTCGCACTTGTGAAGGCAACTTCACGCACATCCCCTCGATAAGCCGCTCCAAGAATGAGTACGGATTGATGAGCTAACGATCCGATAGTGGCTTGTAGTCGTTGTACCGCATACTCTGCCATTGCATCGTTAATGTGCCGTGCATAGCGCGGTAATGTAAGTTCTGGTGGTTCCACATCATACATGCGTCTATGCTTGTTTTCTACTCCATCGAGAAGGAAGTACGGATAGACGGGAATACAATGTCCACCAACACCAATCCCCGGAGTATGGATATGCGAATAAGGCTGCGTATTGGCCGCCGCAATCGCGGCTGAGGCATTAAGCCCATAGACATCAGCATAACAGGCAAATTCATTGGCTAATGCAATATTGACATCACGATAGGTTGTTTCGATCAGCTTAACAAATTCAGCTTCATCCGCCGATGACATAGTGATAATTGATGCATCAAGTACGGACTGATAAAACCTGACGGCTGCTGCCGTGCTTTGCTCATTAACACCCCCTATGACTTTAGGATAAGTGCGCAAATCACGAAAGATGTGTCCTGATGATACTCGCTCTGGACTGTAGGCAAGAAAAAAGTCTTCACCCGCTGTAAGTCCTGACGCCTGTTCAAGCATCTGGCAGAACCGATGAGCAGTGGTACCTACTGGAAGCGTCGTTTCATAGACAACAAGTGTACCTGGCTGTAAACCTGCTCCGATGGCAGCCGTAGCAGCATCAATCGCGTGGAAGTTCACTTCCTGCTTTGCGTCAATCACAACTGGTACGATGACTACCACAACATCAGCCCGGCGCACTGCCTCTGTTGTATTGGTGGTGGCTGAAAGTAAACCTTCGTGAACCAGGTGTGGAAGCTCAGTCGTCAACTCCGCTTCCTCCTGAACATGCGATTGACCAGTATTGATCATGTCAACCACCCAGGAGGCGATGTCGCAACCAATCACATATTTTCCATGAAGCGCGTACTGCACGGCGAGCGGTAACCCGATCTTGCCCAGACCGACTACTGCAACTGTAAACAAGCCATAGTGTGACATCAGGCCTCTACCTCTATAGATACATGTGTACTCTGACTTCTGCTCTCACGTCGATGTGTCGCTTCTGATAACTGGAGTACGATTTTCAAGACTGCTATACCATCGTCGCCAGTAACCGTTGGTGCCGTATCGTTGCGTATCGCGGCGAACACGTCTTCATACTCTAAGCGTAGAGGCTCCATTTTATGGACCTTGAGACGTGTCATTGTTCCTTCGCTGACACCGCTGATAGAACGCAGGGCTTCCCAATTCGTCGGTGTATAGTCGTTTTCATAGAAATACACATCCTGAGTGAGATAGTTGACAAGGTACATCCCTTTTTCTCCAGTAATGCTCAACTCCCGCACTTTCGTGGGTGTCAACCAATTTACATCGAGCATACCTATGGCATCATTGCTAAAGCGCAGGATACCAAGCAATAAATCCTCATAAGTGTTATGGATGTGACGCTGAGTTTCCGCATAGACCTGTTCAACTTCTGCATCTGTTAGATAACGCATGACATCAATATCGTGGGTGGCAAGGTCGAGTGTCACACCAACATCACGTATACGAGGTGGGAATGGGCCAAGTCTGCGAGCATGGAGATGAAAAATCTGACCCAGTTCGCCAGCGACAAGATGCCGTTTCAACTGAATAATGGCAGGATTGAATCTTTCGATATGCCCAACTGCAAGCTTGACATTTCGTAGGCGAGCAAGCTCAACAAGCGCACGTGCTTCATCAATGGTACTGGTTATAGGCTTTTCAACGAGCACATGAACGCCTCGATCAAGAAGGTAGGATGCTACCTCAAAGTGCAGATGTGTAGGTACAACCACTGCCACAAGATCTGGATGCGTCTCCTCAACCATCTGGCGATAATCCGTGTAGCCTGCCAGGTGAAAGCGATGTGTAGCGTGTTCTAGTGCTGCTTCGTGTGCTTCCGCGATACCCACAAGCCGAGTTTGTTCATCGTCGAGATCATTCAATATTCGTAGATGATTCATCCCCATTGATCCTGCACCGACTACTGCAACTTTCAATTGCATAATGTTAGTACCTCCCTGACAATTGTTGAGAGGTCATCCTTGCTGAGAGCTGGATGGACCGGGAGTGATAGTACCTGTTTCGCTGCCTTCTCTGTCTCAGGTAGGTGAAGGTCAGACGTATCGCATTGTGTATTTGCCGTTCTACCTGGAGGCGAGATGCGGAATCGTGATATGGAGTCTCGATAGAAAGGCTGCTGGTAAATCGGTGTGGGATAATGAATCCCTGTACCGACTCCCCGCTTATGCAACTTCGTCGCCCATTGGTCGCGATTGTCAGGGTCCAGGACACGGATTGTGTACTGATGATAGACATGACGATGCCCTGGGCGCGATCCGGGTGTTTGGAGTGCTTGACTGAGATGCTCCGTCAAAAAATGTGCATTAGAAATGCGCTGCTCAGTGAACTGTTCTAGTTTCCTCATCTGTACGAGGCCAATAGCTGCCTGTATCTCTGTCATCCGCATGTTATAGCCAATCGCTGTGTGACAGTAGCGTGTTTGTTGTCCATGATTACGTAGGAGACGCACCCTTTGGGAGACAACAGGATCGTTGGTTGTGAGCATTCCCCCTTCACCTGTCGTCATATTCTTGGTGGGATAGAATGAGAAGCAGCCAGTGCCAAACCCACCGATGGTCCTGTCACCAATTTTTGCCGCGTGTGCCTGGCATGCGTCTTCGATAATGACTAGGTTATGAGCGATGGCGAGTTGCTCCAGTCGCCTCATGTCACAAGGATTACCATAGAGGTGAACAGGCAAGATAGCCCTGGTCTGTGGCGTGATGGCGGCCTCAACATGCGCAGGATCGATGTTGTAGGTGTCTCGCTCAATATCAACAAATACAGGCGTAGCACCAACGAGTAGGATGGTATTAGCAGTAGCGGCAAAACTAAAAGCTGTGGTGATAACCTCATCACCAGGGCCAATATTATGAGCTAATAAGGCGAGATGGAGTGCTGCTGTTCCAGATGAAACGGCTACGGCCTCACGTACGCCACACATTTCCGCAAAACGTCGCTCGAATGAATCAACTTGCTTCCCCTGTGCCAATTGACCTGAAGCAATCACACTAACCACCGCTGCTTCTTCTTCACTGCCCAGTAAAGGATGTGCAATGGAAATCATGAATATCTCCTAATAGTTCAATATCCCTTTCCCAATCTACCACAACCATATATGAAAGGAACATCCAAAAAGGGATATGTTTGCGCGTGGTAATACAATTACCCGTCTATGTGCGGTTGTCTTTTCTCTGATGAAAGCAGATTTCAGCTTTCATCTAGTTGTGATGATTCTATATATCCAAAAATAGAAAAGAATCTATTTAAGTATTTGTGCTGACGATAGCTGTTTCTAATAAGGAATTTTTTCTGTATGAGTAGATGCGATATTGTAAATTTACGAACGTTTGCACACTTGATGCAAACCAAGAATCTGTTTGAAAAGGTTAGGCAGCAGACTAATTCAAACAGGCATAACGTTTTTACTGCTCTCCCCTTGACTCAGTATACATCGAAGAAGTTGCGGACAGGTTATCCTACAGGTGTTTTTTGGGTGTTTTGGCGGAATATTTTGTAGGGATGTTAGAAAGGATATGTCTCCAGTTTCACAATGCTCCTACTGCTTGCACTTTGTTGTGCGGCTTCAATAACTCGCAATGTGAGCACTGCGTCAGCCGGATCAACAGGCGCTGATCCACCTGTTAAGAGTGCCTCATGCAAGAGGGCATAGTAGCTTTCATAGCTGCCAGTGAGTGTTTCTATGGTGCCATCGATATGCACGCCGCCAATATCCGTGGAGAGTTTGCCCCATTGCTCGCGCGGTTCCTTTCCCCAGGCTGGATCTCCTGGTCGCATGCCTGTGCGGAGCGCATCTTCCTGCGGGTCCAACCCCCATTTCTCATAGGTGCCGCGCAATCCACTCAAACGTATTCGTGGCCCCGCTATTCTGGCTACAACACTCATCCATAAATGTGCGTGAATGCCATGCGCAAAGGTAAGTGCCACAAACGTATCATCGTCTACATAGGCACCTGGACGTTGCCTCTCCATCTCCGCGTAAACTTGTAGTGGTCGACCAAAAAGCTGTACAGCCTGGTCAATGATGTGGCTCCCAAGATCATAAAGCAATCCACCTGCATCCTCTGCGGCTGCCGATTCACGCCAGGCATTAGCTCGTGGCTCAGCACGATAGCGCTCGTAGCGTGACTCGAAGCGCGTAATAGAACCAAGCATATCGGCAGCGACCAACTGGCGTACGGTCAGAAAATCATTATCCCAGCGCCTGTTCTGGAAGACCGTCAGCAGCTTGCCCGTTTTCTTGCTGGTGGCAATTAGCCGCTCTGCTTCGGCTACTGTTGGGGCCAGAGGTTTATCGATTACCACCGGTAGTCCGGCATTCAGTGCGGCAATACCCAGAGAAACATGGGTACGATTAGGCGATGCCACGACAACTAGGTCGTAACGTGAGGCTTGCGACCAGAGCGCATCTACCTTCGTGAGGATCTCCGCCGAAGGGAAATCCTGTCGCGCCTGCTGCTGTCGTGCGGGTGAACTCGTCACAATAGCCGTAATGCTCATACCCGGCGTTGCGCCAATAAGTGGAGCGTGAAATACCGAACCTGCGAGTCCATAGCCGATGAGCGCGACACGCAACGTATCGGAGGTGTGTTCTGAATGTGTTAATGGCATGCCTTTCCTCGTGGTGTTGCTGTAAAAACTCTACAGATGGACCATTCCTGGAAGGAATGTGAATGGCCCATCGTTAAGACAAAGCCCTTCCAACATAATACCACGCCGAAAAGAGCTTCTTCAAAGGTCAACGACAACATACGTACTATTGACAGTAGTACTAGACTGTGTCATAGTAAACCTTGTGAGAAGTCTTTTCACTGCGTATCACTGATATACCACTAGAAGGAGAAGTCTCTGTGAAAACAGATCAAAGGCGTGATATAGGAGCCGGGCGTTTACCCGTATGCATCGTCGAAGTTGATCCTCAGAGCGATCCCCGCTGGGAACCTTTGATGAAGAGCCTCCCCACCAGCGTGATTTATCAGCATCCCGCCTGGCTAGGCGTACTGGAAGAGTCCTACGGCTATACACCGATGCACCTGGCTTGCGAGGACGCTTCTGGTCAGTTGCGCGGTGTTCTCCCGCTTTTCTATCGCCGAGGATGGCGTACTGGACACATCTGCGCCTCCTTGTTTGACTCCCCCATCGCTGGTCCGCTTGCCTACGACGACCAGGCAAGGATCGCTCTCATCCAGGCTGCCATTGAACAGAGCCGCGCCGTACCAGGCACCCAGTTCCACCTCAAGATCAAATCTACAAGCCTTGATGGGCTGGTGGAGAGTGTGCCCCTCTTCGAGACATACGAGTTGGCATTGCCAGAGCGGCCTGACGACTTGCGCCTGGACGCGCGGATCAGGTGGGCGGTCAACAAGGCGACCAGGTTGGGCGTGCAGATCCGAGAGGCGGAGACGATCAGCGACTTGCGGGCATGGTATGGATTGTATCTGCAAACCATGCGCAGGCTCGTTGCCGTGCCCAAGCCGTACCGCTTCTTCGAACTAGCCTGGCAACGGCTGCGTCCACCGGGGTTGCTGCGCTTGCTGCTGGCCGAACAGGTCAAGATAGGGCAACGTAGGCTGGTGTCTGGGTTCCTTTTTCTACAGTGGGGTCAAACCATCTCCCATATCTTCACGGGATGGCGATGGGAGGATCACGCGTTGCGACCCAACGATTTGCTCCACTGGCACGCGATTCAGCAGGCATGCGCTGAGGGCTTTCGCTGCTACGACTTCGGGAATGTCCGCGTGGGAGATCAAGGCCTTATCCAGTTCAAAAGCAAGTGGGGTGCTGAAGCGAAGATGATTTATCGCTACTCTTATCCAGCAGTCGCTCATGGCCCGGCTGTCTCTCCAGTCGCACATGAACCGACTAGTGTTCCCGATCAACCAGGAAGAAGTGTCGTACGCCAAATCATCCGCCCTCTTTGGCAGCACCTGCCCATCAAAGCAATTGGGCTAGTGGGGGATTGGTGTCATGCACTCCACTACTATTAGTATGGTGGGAGCCAACTACTGTGGGGAAGCCGTCCACTGCTTGAGGCCAGGCGGCTCGTTTTCTCATGAAAAAATACAGCCTGGCCATTTGTCAAATCAAGGCCTGTTGGAGTATAGTAGTAGTGTGAGCAATTTTTACGAGAAGGTGAGATGCGTGATGGAATTTGAACCGGAGATTACCGCGTTTCGGCCTGATCGCTCAGGCATTCGCAAGGTACTCGGCGATCTAGAAGCGGAGATTATGGAATTGATCTGGGCGCGCCCTGCTAGCCAGGGAACAACGGTCCGAGATGTATTTGAAATCCTCTATCAACAGCGGCAGATCGCCTATACGACCGTCATGAGTACGATGAGTCGGCTGGCGAAGAAGCAGTTCCTGCGCATCGAGAAGCACGAGCAAACGTATGTTTACACTCCCACGATGACGGAGCAGGAATTCATCTCACGGTTTGTCAGTCACATTCTTCAGGATCTGTTTATCAGCTTCTCAGATGCCACGCTCCAAGGACTGGAGAAGCTCTCCAAGCAAGAAGTGGAGCAGGCGCGTCAGTACCTTGCAGAAATCATGTACCGTCGCCAACAGGAGGAGGACTAAGCGTGCATACCCTGCTCTACCTATCAGGCATGCTCCTGGTCATTCTCCTTGGCAGCGTTCTGGTCCTTCACCTTTTGCATCTCTTCAGCGACTGGTCGCAGCGTCTGGTCATGCACCTGCTCATCCTGATCACACCGCTGGTCAGCCTCATCGTCTTGATGGGGGGGGGTACAGCATGTGCTGGATCAGGAGTGCGCCTCGAATGCTTTAGCCTGGGACACGACATTGGACATCACCGTTCTGCTTTTAATGGGAAGCACTCTTGTCGGTGCGCTTGGTCTTGGGTTAGGACGGCTCGTTTTGATGGAGCGGGTCATGAAGCAGCAAGAAGTGATCGCAGCTCCGGACCTTCAGGCGCTCGTTGATCACTTCGCGCACCAGCGGGGCTTCCCTCGACTGTGTTTGCAGCTCGTTCGCGCAGATCGGCCATTGGCACTGCTCTACGGGATACGAAGACCGAGGATGCTGCTCTCGACCTGGATGATTGATCACCTTGACGCACAAGAATTGGAGGCAGTGCTCATGCATGAACTGGTCCACGTGCGTCGGCGTGATTTCTTGCTGAATTGGGTCGCGCTCCTGCTGCGCGATGCCTTTTTCTACCTGCCGACCAGTCGTATTGCCTATCGCCAACTCCACTGTGAAAAAGAACTGGCCTCTGATGATCTGGTGGCACAGTCAACGGATCGCCCGCTCGCGTTAGCTTCTGCGCTCACGAAGGTCTGGCTATCTCTGGTTGATGACTCACCTTCGAAAATAGTGCAAACGCTGGTCGGGAGGGGCGAGTCGATTGCGCACCGCGTTGACCGGCTGCTTGGCATGAGGAACCAGACAGTGGGGAAGTCAGCGCCGTGGTTCTTGTCTCTGGGTATCGGCACTTCCATCAGTGTCGTCGTGATGGACATCGTGGCGAGCTTCGCATTCACGGCGGCATTACTCAATTGTTAACCAGTTGTCGTAGCATAGATCAGCATTCGTTTCATCACTCGTCAGCACACTATTGAATAACGATAGCTGCTATTCAATAGTGTGTTGTCTCAGTAAGAACAATGCGTTTGTTCTTGATTGTCAAATCGAAGAGGCCGCCTTCCCTCCAGATGAATCGTGGGGGATGCAGCGGCCCAATCCTCAAACCGATGTCGCATTCCTGACCGTCCGACGTATCACCTCTTCCAGCGGAGTCAGTTGAACGCCGAAGGTGTGAGTCATACTGGTCATCTCCAGCGGGGAATCGAACGTATCGAGACCGGCTAACAACGCGGCCATCTCCTCGGGCAGACCTGGAACAGGCTCACCTGGAGCGACACTTCTGACGGGAATTGGGCGACCAAGCACGCGCTCATAGATGGCTACCGCGTCTCGGAACGATAGCGGCTCTGGCCCACCAGGAATCAGTTTCTGATTGATGGCCGCAGAGTGACCGATGGCGGCAAGGGTGAAGGCTGCCACATCGTCCGCGGAGATAGATGAGTGCTTGCGGCGGCCCTCACCTACAATTGTGACCGGCTCTCCCATCATTGCTGGCATGCCCACGACCATGGCGAACAGCACTTCCATAAACATATTGGGAGCAATGATGGTGTAGGGCAGTCCGCTCTCTCGCAGATAGTCTTCGGTTCGGCCTTTGGCTTGAAAGATGGGAACGAGACTCTGCGGATCGGCGAAGGCCACCGACACGAAGATGCACTGCTTCACTCCGGCGGTTTTCGCTGCATCAATCAGGTTGCGATGACCCTCCCAGTCCACCGTCTCTACCGTGTCCTCTCCACCACGCTGGCCGCCACTCGCGGTCGAGATGACGATATCTACTCCCTCACACGCAGCATTGAGCGAACTGCGCTCTTTGAGATCGCCTGGCACGACCTGGACTCCCAGGTCTGCCAGTGCCTGGTAGTTTGACTGTGGGCGGACGAGGATGCGCACGGGCTGGTCCTGTGCCAGAAGCATTCGTGTGATTGCGCCACCGAGGTTTCCGGTAGCTCCAACGACGAGTATCATACTTTGCCTCCTTCTGGTTTGATGTTGTGGTTGACTCTAAACAGGTTGGTCGGATCGTACTTGCTCTTGAGAGTTAGTAACCGGTCGTAGTTGGCACCGTAAGCGGCAGCTACTCGGTCCTCGTTTTCGTCAGGGTTCATCATGTTCACATATGTGCCACCCGTCGAGAACGAGCGCATGGCTGACGAGAATTCACGGGTCCATTGGATATGTCGGGACGGCTCGTCCCGCGGCTGCCACGAAGCTTGCATGTTGAGGATGAACTCGGCATTTCGGTTGCCTGCGGCTGTCGCGTGCTCATCTACACGGCTGATGGCTCCTCCGAGTTGGACCATGAGAATAGCCGTGAGCGGGGAGGTCAGCCGATTTGCGTAGCTGATCATCGTCTCAATGGATGCATCGCTGAGCTCAGGCAGGTAATCCGATTTCGCATAGTAGTGAAGCCCATCGGGTGACGCGGCATCAAGGATTGTCTGGAAGCGTACATAGGGCATCGGGCTGATCGTATTCGCGATTGGCGTGCTGAAGTCCAGAAGTGGACGCATTACCCGCTCCCCTTCCTCAATCGAACCACAGTAGCAGGCACCGATGCCGATCACCGGCTTGCCGTGGATGTGCTGCGGCAAAAACGGGGCGCGTGGTGCCATCCTGAGCAGTGTAGCCGTCGTGAGTTCATCGGGCGCGGCGGCTGCAAAGGCACGATAAAAGTGTAGTACCTCGTGGGCCTGTTCCATCGGATAGAGCACCATTCCGGCCATAACCATAGGGCCGACCGGGTGCAATTGGAAGGTGAACGAGGTCACAACACCGAAGTTCCCACTGCCTCCTCGTATGCCCCAGAAGAGATCAGCATGCTTTTGCTCGCTAGCCGTAACAAGCTGGCCATCGGCTGTAACAATGTCAACTGAGAGCAGGTTGTCGCAGGCCCATCCATACTTGCGCGAGAGCCAGCCATCCCCACCACCGAGTGTCAGCCCGGCGATACCTGTCTTCGAAACCATGCCCGTGGGAGTTGCCAGGCCGAAGACCTGAGTTTCGTGATCGAGGTCGCCCAGCGTAATGCCTGGCTGGATATGAGCAAGACGCGCCTGAGGGTCGACCTGCACGCCCCGCATGAGTGAAAGGTCAATGACCAGTCCCCCATCGCAGAGGGAATTTCCAGCTACATTGTGACCGCCACTGCGAATTGCCAGGTCTATCCCATGAATACGTGCGAAATTGACGCAGGCGATGACATCCGCTGTTCCCGCGCAGCGGGCGATCAGCGCTGGCTTCTTATCTATCAGGCCATTCCAGATGGAACGGGCGGCATCGTAACCTGCATCCCCTGGACGCAAAAGCGAGCCGCGTAGATGCATCTGGAGCTCTGCTATGGTTGTATCCTCCAGAAGGATATCTTGTTGCATTGTTCCCATCTTTCTGTTTCTCTTTTTACAAATGGCATTCCACTTCATATGAATGCCGCTTTTCCTTCTATTCATTCATCAGGGCAGGATATCCACCGGCTCAGGTAGCCTTTGCCAGCTATTTGCCCCTTCCCTTGCACTAGTATGCTCGATTTCGTTGCTCTTGAACACGAGCAGGAAACGCACTAACGCACGCACTTTCCCACGCAGGGATCTGGCTCACTTTTGGTGAAACAGTGCTTGCTTAGTATACTCTCTCCTTAGTTTAATGCGATAATGTTTGCAGGGATGTACCTGAACAAGAAGGAGAGAGCCCTGATGATCACCCAAAATACCAACATCCTCATTTCAGGAGCCAGTATTGCTGGGCCGGCCCTGGCGTATTGGCTCAAGCGCTATGGTTTCAACCCGACTGTGATCGAGCGGGCGCCACAGCTGCGAGAAGGCGGATACCCGATTGATGTTCGCTATGAGGCCGTGCAGATTGCCCAACTCATGGGGATCTGGTCGCGTCTGCAACAAGAAAAAACGACCTTCGACGAGGTCTCGTTTGTCAACGAGCGCAATCAGCGCCTCGGCAGAGTCAACATACAAGCCGTGCGCAAGGCCTTCGACCTGGATGTGGTGGAGATCATGCGGGGCGATCTCGCCAAGGTGCTCTACGAGCGAACGTCGGACGAGGTGGAATACTGCTTCGGAGACTCCATCCAGGCGCTCAAGCAGGACGAGGCAGGAGTCGACGTGACCTTTGAGCGGGGCGGCTCCCGCCGCTTCGACCTGGTGGTGGGCGCCGACGGGTTGCATTCCATTGTGCGCACTCTGGTGTTTGGAGACGAAGCGCAATTTGAGCGCTACTGCGGCTATCATTTCGGGGTCTTCATCACCGACAACTATCTGGGACTCGACGAGACCTGCATGCAGATGTATAGTGTCCCTGGAAAACGGATCGGGCTCCGCAGTACACGAGGAAACCAGGTACTGGTCGCGTTTTTCCTGTTCAAGCAACCCACGCCGTTACGCTATGATTACCATGATCTGGCGCAGCAAAAGCAGTTGCTCGCTGAGGTGTTTGCGAGCGAAGGCTGGGAAGTCCCCAGGCTCCTGGAGAAAATGCAAACGGCCGCCGACCTGTACTTTGATGCCGTGAGCCAGATTCGCATGGAGAGGTGGTCGCACGGACGAGCGGTGCTGCTGGGAGATGCCGGTTATTGCCCAGCACTGCTCTCTGGACAAGGATCGACGCTGGCCATGATGGGAGCCTATATCCTGGCGGGAGAACTGAACGTGGCACTGGGCGATCAGAAGCTCGCGTTTCAACAGTACGAACAGGCCTTCAGGCCCGTGGTCACACAGGAGCAAAAAAAGGCGGGAGCCAGTGCCAGGTTCCTGATTCCCGCAACGCCTGTGGGCCTGTGGGTGCAAACGCACCTGGTCCCACAACTGCTCCCGCCTGTGCTGGTGGCTGCTCGGCGCGGGAGGGGATTGCTCCCCATGTTCTCCTCAAGGCCTAGCAGGTTAAAGGACTATGGGAATGGTTTCCCGGCGTCTTAACAAAGGCGTGCTCCTATGGGATCGGCGTGGAGGCGTCTTTTCACTGAAAGATCAAAGGGAATGGACTACAGAGCGTGAAGGACACGCTGACGCAGGAGCGGAAAGCTTGCCCGGCCATACCCCATTCTTTTAATCAGCTTGAGCTTATTTACCTGACCCTCTACCTGCCCATTGGAATAGACGGATGTTAATCCGGCAAGCACTTCTTCTTTGTCTGGTTGCAACCTCTGAGCAAAACGCTGCACTTCACGGAATCTGCTCTCTGCAACCTGCTTCATCCAGTCTTGGAGTCGATGCCCTTCACGTTTGCGTAGCATCTGTCCCAATGATTGGACGAGGGTGTACAATGCTGCAAGCTCTTGGCTGGCTTGGCATAATTCCGCTAGATCTGTGCGCTCATTTGCTTTCAGTTTCTCATACGGGCGAGCGATGAGCCAGACCACTTTTTGGACAGAAACAGGATCGAGTACTGAGGGTGCAGGAAGCGACACAGATTCTTGACGTAGTGCTTTCACAAAGCGATACACGGTGTGGAGAGAGCCTTTAAAGCCCTGATCCTGGATTTCTTGCCACAAAAGCGAGACATCACGACAACCCTGCTGCCATCGCGAGAGGACGTAAGGAGCGTAGGGATCGAAGATACTTCGTCGCTTGCGTCGAGGCTGGCTTGCAGGATATGTCTCTCGCCCTTGCCAGCGCTGCACTGTCCGCACTCCTATTGCGAGCCGCCCCGCAATCTCTTTTTGTGAAAGGGCGCGCAACCGCAAGGCTTTGGCCTGTTCAAACCGCTCTTGCTTGTCGGTCTGCTGTTTGCGTTGAGACTGATATGCGGGACATGCCTCTCGCCCTTGCCAGCGATACACCGTCCGCACCGACATGGCAAGTCTTTGAGCTATCTCTTTCGGGGAAAGGCCATGTGAGAGGAAGTCTTTGACCTGCTCAAACCGCTCTTGCTTGTCAGCGAGTCGTGCGAGACGTTTTCGCTCCGCATCAGGTGCTTGCCGCCACTCATCAGCTTTGGGCAGGGAAGGCGCGGGAAGCGGAAGTTGAACTTGGCGAAGGTGCTTGTAACAGCGTGAGACCTCTGGTTCGATAGCCTCAACGAGATTTTTCACGAGGGGAAAACGGTCTGAGATTTGGGTCGCTTGCGGAGCCCCTTCAGTTGCCCCTTGTGTATAATCCTTGCCACGGTCCCGGCTCACATAGTCGATTTCTGGATGACAGCGCATCCAGTCGGCTGCGGTCTTCGACGAACGTTCGTCGAGCAGATCAATCACCTGGTGCTTATCCAGATTTACGAGAATGGTTCCGAATTTGCGCCCACGGCGAAAAGAGAAATCGTCGATCCCTAGGGCTACGACCGAGCCAGCAGCAGGTGTAGGAAGATCCATGATGCGACGCAAAACCGTCATCCATGAGCTAGAAATCCCCAAGCGAGTAGCCAGTCGTGCTCCTAGACTTCCACTCGTAGACAGACCAATCGCCTGAATCGCCTCGCAGAGCCTGCTCGTCACCTTCGCCCAAGGCTCAACAAAAGTTGAGAGCCGCTCGGTAAAGATTTTACGCTTGCAATCAGGAGTGCGGCAGAAGAATTTCCGAACGGTAAGAAGAAGTCGGATGTTTCGCCCTCCACACGGCAAGTCCCGTACACTGTGCTGGTAATAGCTATGAACAGATGACGACGGCTCAGTACACAGCGGACAACAAGACGTGGGATGTGTTGAAATGACGGAAACAACTAGGTCGGTTTTGCTCGTCTCTATTTGCTCAATAAACATTCCTTCGGGAAGCGGGAGAAAAGGGGTCCTTTCCATTATCACTACCATCAACTCCTCACCAAAACTAGAAGATGTCATATGCTAAAGATTGTATCATTACGTATCAATCTGTACTGCTAAAAGCTGATGAGCTTCTCACCAAAGTCGTGGAAGAACCAGGTTATCGGACGAAGGACAGAAAGTGCCAATACATGCAATCCATGATATACTGTGCTCATTATCTGAAAGACCGCTTTCATCGATCAGAGATGCTGATAATTCTTGTTAATAGAGGTAACCCATACGTGAATCCAGTTTCTTCGCTAACGTCCCACCAATCTGTCCTGACTGCTTTACAGGCTGTCCACGGCGTAACCTTGCTCCATAATGTGCTCGAAGATAGTGCGGGACAGGCAGTTCTAGATCTGTTACAACTGCTCGTAGCCCCTGAACCTGACGTGGTATCTACAGCAATTGCATATAGCCATGCCTTTAGAGAGCTAGCTACAGCAGTGAATATAGATACCACACCGATCCTATCCGATGCCTGGCAAGCCTACCTTGTTGCTCGTCTCATCGACGATAACAATCTCTGGAGTTCCCTGGTCGAGCGTGCAGGTGCCAGTAGTGTCTCATCGTCTCTGCGTGCCCAGGCGCAACGTGATCTGTGCGCACTTCATCTTTTATTTCAACTCGATGCACAGATGCTGTGGAAACTAACATGCGATGTTGTAGTGCCCGTACTACCCATACTGAGTGATGCCTGGGCACCCTGGTACGATCTCGTGCCTCTCGATGAAGGAGAGATTCGGAATGCGCGCAATGACCTGGCGTATCAAGTTGCTGAGAGCACAGACTGGTCGACATTGGTTGAGCCTCTAGAGGCATACTGGTCGCGTCATGGCACCGGCCCACTCGCGCGCTATCGCGTCTTGCGCTGGCAGGGGATCGAGGAGGGATTGCATGGGATTGCTCACCCTGATCCTATTCATTTGAATAACCTGATCGGATACGAGCGTGAGCAGTCGTTGCTCAAATCTAACACCGAGCGTTTCCTTGCTGGCTTACCTGCTCACGATGTCTTGCTTTATGGTGCGCCGGGAACGGGCAAATCTTCGACCGTGAAAGCGCTGGTCAATACTTATGCCGATCGGGGTTTGCGTTTGGTGGAAGTACGCAAAGAATATAGTAGCGATCTGCCAAAGATCGCAGCTCAATTGCGTGGCCGTGCGCCTCGCTTCCTGCTCTTTATCGACGATCTCTCGTTTGAGGAGCACGAGACAGAGTACAAGATGCTCAAGATGCTGCTCGAAGGGACGGCTGAGGCTCGGCCTGCGAATGTGCTCATCTATGCCACCACCAATCGCATGAACCTTATACGTGAGAACTTCTCTGAGCGCGGTAAGCCGAGTGAGGATGTGAACTGGCGCGATAGTATGGACGAGAAACAATCGCTGGCGCATCGCTTTGGACTCCGTGTGACATTCAGCACTCCTGATCAGCAGCGTTACCTGAAAATCGTCACAGGCCTGGCACAGCAGCGTGGCCTTACTCTTCCCGAGGAGACGCTCCAGGAGCGTGCCCTACGTTGGGAACGCCAGCATGTGGGACGTTCAGGTCGCCTCGCACGCCAGTTTATCGATGATCTGGAGGCCGAACTGAAGCGAACGGATGCATAATTACTGTTGCTGCTGCTGTGGTTGTTGCTGTGTTGGCCTGTCGTCGTACTCATAATTTTCTTCTGGAGACACGATCCATTTGTCTTCTATAGGTAAGTCGTTGCTGAACGAGGGCCCTTCAGATGGTAGTACTTTGACCGCGACTGTTAACTCGCTCTCGGCTTTGCCTCTGAATACGCCACGCGTTGGAGGAACATCGGCATAATCGCGACCGATCGCAACTCGTATATGACGTTCTCCTGCAATACTACTGTTCGTCGGGTCGAAGCCAACCCAGCCAAGACCCGGCAATAACGCTTCAACCCAGGCGTGCGTTGCATCATCTGCCGAGCGATCGCGTGCACTACTCTGATGATATAGATAGCCACTGACATAACGGCAAGGAATCTTTAGCTCGCGTACCAGAGTAATCATAATATGCGCGAAATCCTGGCAGACGCCTCGTCGCTGGCTCAATGCTACATCGATCGGCGAGTCAACCTGTGTATTTTTTTGTGAGTACTCGAACTTCTCACGTATGGCCGTGTTTAACTCATGCAGCACGGTCAATGGATCATCGCGCCGCTGCAAATCCAGTTCGTGTGCCAGCTCATAGAGCAGTTCGCTCGGACGTGCAAAGTGGCTTGGCATTAGCATGTCCCAGTGCTCGTCGTTGACTGTCATTTCATCAAGTTCTTGCCACGCGTCAGGGCTGAGCGCCTCTGGAATCTCGGGCGGTGCCATGACTTCTACAAATGCATGCGCGGTGATCGTGAGCTGGCTATGCTTATTGGGCACGTCGAAATGGTGCACTCTATTGCCCAGTTCGCCCCGGTAGTTCATGATGAGGGAGCGTGGATTGGTGTGCAAACGAAAATCGAGGCAGCGCTGAAAACCCTCACTGCGCGGCTGTATACGCACCTCCATGATGCTCTCGGTAATGGGCATGCTATAGCGAAATCGTGTTACATGACTTACTGTGTAGTACATAGCCATCTCCACATCTTTTATCTCTCATATGAGAGGATATTTTCTTCCATCAAATGACCGTGTCAGCCTTCAAGCTTGAGCCGCGCCCCGAGCTGTGAGCGCAACATCAATCGGATATACCACGTAAGCCTGGTAGATTGCGCTGTGGATCTGTGCGCATTGGCGTTGAATATTCTCCAGATAAGCGTGCATCCCGCCACTCATGATCTCTTCGATCTGGTCGTAATCAAGCGCTGCACGCAGACGCCCGGCCAGTCGCTCGACGCGTCCGGTGCTGCGTATATTGGTTGCTTTCGCGATGGCTTGTAATGCGCCTTGCATCATTGCAGCAGCAAAACGTACAGAATGTGGGGATTCGGCGTTGAGAAGCAGAAATTCAGCGATTCTGATTGGCTGAACATTTGCTGTATAGACCTTGCAATAGGCTTCAAAGGCGGCGCATGAGCGTAGCAAGCCAACCCAGCCCAGGTAGTCCAGGTGATTGAGTAGCTCTGTTGAGTAACTCCACTCCGCACCCAGGAAGGCGTTAAAATGTACGTCGATCAGTGTTGCTGTGGCGGAGGCTCGTTCGATGAAGCGTCCGACACGAATAAAATGCCAGCCTTCACTGTGACTCATGGTTGCATCCGCGATCCCCTGGAAGAGCTGCGCGCCTTCTTTAACGCTGACCAGGAACTTGTGCGGCTCCGCGTCCCAGATCTCCTCGATGCTGGTACTTTTCATCTGGAGATAGAGTCGATTTAGTTGCTCCCACATCTCCGAACTGATCTGTTCACGTACCTGCCGTGCGTTATCGCGGGCACCTGTGATACAGGCGAGAATAGAAGCCTGGTTTGAAGCATCAAAGGTGAGCGCCTGCGTCATGCTGTAAGCTTCGTCTGTGCCATCCCCGCGTGGTGGTATACGCAAGCTAGTACGCAGGAGTTCCCAACGCTGATCTGCGTATTCCGCGTGCTGATCAAGCATTTGATTCAAATTCACGTCAATCAGACGCGCGGTATGCTCGGCCCTTTCCAGGTAGCGGCTCATCCAATAAAGACTATCTGCGACACGTGAGAGCATCGTTTTTCCTCATCTCGTATTCTGCATGTAAGACGCTATTCGTAGAGTACCCATGTGTCTTTACTACCACCGCCCTGTGAAGAGTTGACAACCAGCGAACCACGTTTCAAGGCGACGCGTGTCAGGCCGCCGGGCACAATAGTCACACGTGGGCCATATAAAATAAATGGCCGCAGATCGACGTGCCGGGGTTCGACCTGTCCGTCAAGAAAGCAGGGGGCGCGGGAAAGAGCCAGTGTCGGTTGCGCGATATAGTTGCGTGGGTCCGCGATGATGCGTCTGCGAAATTCCTCGTGTTGTTCTGCTGTGCTGTATGGTCCAATCAGCATACCATAGCCACCGGACTCGCCCACAGCCTTCACGACCAGTTCATCCAGGTGTTCAAGCACATAGTGCCTCTGAGAATCGTCTGAGAGCAGGTAGGTCTCTACGTTGGGCAGAATTGGTTCCTCGCCCAGGTAGTAGCGAATAATGGCAGGCACGTAGGCATAGAGCGCTTTATCATCGGCGACGCCTGTACCAATCGAGTTAGCAAGCCCCACATTACCGGCGCGATAGGCATTGAGCAGGCCAGGAACGCCAAGCGTTGATTTAGGGTGGAATGCAAGTGGATCAAGGTAATCATCATCGATACGCCGATAGATCACATCGACGCGCCGCAATCCCCCTGTGGTGCGCATGTACACAATATTATCGTGGACCAATAGATCACGCCCCTCGACCAGCTCGATGCCCATTTGCCGTGCCAGAAAGGTATGCTCAAAATAGGCTGAGTTATAGACTCCCGGTGTCAGCAGGACAATCGTCGGGTCCGGGCGACTTACCGGAGCGAGTGCCAGTAGCGTACTCAGCAACACCTGCCCATAGTGATCGATCGGTTGCACGCCATAGCTACCGAACAATGAAGGAAAGACACGCTTCATCACCTGGCGATTGGTCAGCATATAGGATACCCCACTAGGTACACGCAGATTATCCTCCAGGACCGCGAAGCTCCCATCCGGCAGACGCACAAGATCCGTACCGGCAATTGAGACATAAATATCGTGAGGTACGTGCAGGCCGCGCATCTCGCGCCGGAAGTGGCGACAGCTATAGATCAGCGAGCGGGGTACTATGCCTTCTGAAAGAATATGCCCATCGTGATAAATATCCTTGAGGAAGAGATTGAGAGCAGTAATACGTTGTGTCAATCCCCGCTCTATACGGTTCCATTCAGTACTGGTAATGATGCGTGGTAACAGATCATAGGGCCAGACCCGCTCGGTTCCTTCATCATCGCCATAGACCGTAAACGTGATCCCTTGATTGAGAAATGCTGTATCGGCAGCCTGTTGGCGCTGCTGCAGGATCTCAAAGGGCATTTCAAGCAAGCGATGGTAGAGTTCCTGGTACGGAGAGCGAGCTCTACATTCAGCACTAAACATCTCGTCATATGCTGCGTCAAAATGATAATTAGAGAAGGGCGGCGGCAACTTATACCGCTCGGACGTGTCAGGTCGTAGCATGGGCAGTATCCTGGAGGCACATAAAAACGAACATACAAAAACCCCACACGAAACTATGTGAGGCTCCATTGCCAGGGATCGTTCTCTTGAGAGAATCGTTGTAACAATCGTACTAGCCAGAGGACCGGTTTGTCAAGATTATGAAAAATCTGGGCCTGCCGCTTTGTTTCAGTGTACCATATACCCGTAGCGGCATGGCTTGCCTGTGCCGAGTGGTTCCATGAGCGCCGAGTCTCTCACCGCTCACTCGGCACAGGCAAGCCATGCCGCTACGGGTCGAGCATTCCCAGTTGAAACTTGATGGGCTATTGCTTCGTATCTGCTTTACGACCATATCAGATCGCTGGTTATGTTATAATAGTGGAATAAGGAAGCGGCCCTTGTCGCTAGTTTAAGGAACACAAAAATTATGCATGTCCGAGTAGGATGCGAATTCCGTTATGAGGCGACGTGGCCTACTCCAACGGTAATGCAAGTACAGCCTTATCCCAAGGGAGAGCACAGGCTGCTCCAGGAAAAATGGCAGACAAACTCTGATCTTTCCTTTCACGCGTATCATGACTTCTACAACAATCTCTGTCAGCGCCTGATACTTCCGCCAGGAGAACAGGTGTTGCGCTACGATGCGCTGCTCGAAGTCTCCGGTGAGCCAGACGAGGTTGCTCCTGATGCCGTGCAGTTACTTGTTGAAGAACTGCCCGATGATGTACTGCTCTACACACTACCAAGCCGTTTCTGCCTCTCTGATGTGCTCTCGGACGTAGCATGGCAACTCTTTGGCTCGACTAAACCTGGCTGGGAACGTGTGCAGACGATCTGCGATTGGGTCTATACCAACATCCGTTTTCAGTACGGAACCAGTACGCCTCTCACGACTGCCGCTGATGTATATGAGCAGCGTGTAGGTGTCTGCCGTGACCTGACGCATCTCGCCGTGAGCTTCTGTCGTGCCCTCAACATTCCTACCCGCTACGTCTTTGGCTATCTGCCAGATATCGACGTACCACCGCCAGACTCCCCGATGGATTTTTGTGCCTGGATGGAAGTCTACCTGGATGGTCGCTGGTGGACCTTTGATCCACGCAACAATATGCCGCGTATCGGGCGTGTTCTGATTGGTCGTGGCCGTGATGCCCTGGATGTCGCGATGGTCACTACTTTTGGATCTCCACGTCTGCAAAGTATGCTTGTCTGGGCTGATGAAGTGCCTACAGAACAGCTAAGTGCGCCAGTTACAACGAATGATTTTGTCCAGAGAGAGGATAATCCATAGCATGAGTCAAGGCCCAATTGACCTTGAAACCACGCTTTCAGCCATTAATCTACTTGATCATCACGAGGTTGATTGGAAGCGTGTCCGGCGTACAGCTTACCTGGTCCATCAGCATCTACACTATGAGTACCCTGGACCGATCTATGATCTGAAGCAGCGCCTGATGCTTATTCCGCCAGATCAGTATGGGGATCAGCGCAAAGTTGTGCATCGCCTGGAGGTCTCAGAAGGACCATCCGAAATCTCAACCCTGTATGACTCCTTTGGCAATGTAGAGGTAAATCTATACGTCCCCTACGTGGAGCACTCCATTGATTTTGAAGCCTGGATCGTAGCAGAGCGGCGTGTTGGAGAATTTCCTCACCTGGTTGCTGCGACCTGGCTTACTGATCCTTGTTTCCTGGAACCTTCTGCCCTCACGCAGCCAGATGACGCGCTACGGCAGGTTGCAGCCACGCTCATGGCGAACGGCAAGCCAGGTATCGCCCTGGCTGAGCAGATCAACGATTGGGTTTATCATCATATCCACTACGCCCACGATGTAACAGATGTCCACACCACTGCTGCCGAAATCCTTACGTTGAAGCAGGGTGTCTGCCAGGACTATGCCCACCTTATGCTGGCGCTCTGTCGTCTGTGCGGATTACCAGCACGTTATGTCTCGGGCCATCTACTGGGCGAAGGTGGTACTCACGCCTGGGTCGAGGTGCTTTTTCCCATTACCGATCAGCCTGAACAGGCTATCGTTATCCCCTTTGACCCGACGCATGGCCGACAGACCAGTCTGAGTTATCTCACCATCGCCGTGGGTCGCGATTACTTCGATGTCGCCCCCACATCGGGCACATTCCGGGCCGCTTATCGTGGTCAACTCTCAGCGAAAAAACATGTCGGCCTGACGATGTTAGAGTATAGTACCTAAAAATCTTGTGTTTTATTGCATGAGCTTCATGGGACTACCAGCGGGCCTCTTCGGAGGCAGAAGTTAAGATGGTCACGACACCGCCAGATGTTGCTCCAGTCGGGCGCGACTGTCAGTATCCATTAAGGGTAGCGGAAACGCGAAGGTGTGGATACTGTAAAAAGCCATCTTAACAGTCGCGAGGGGCATCATACTCCGAAAGGAGAGCTTAAAGCATGGCAACTCTCATCTACGTTATCAACCAGAATGGGCATCCGCTGATGCCTTGTAAGCCTTCGAAGGCGCGTAAGCTCTTGCGAGATCGGCGAGCCAAAGTTATTGGTCGCTGTCCTTTCACGATCAAGCTGCTTTGGAACTGTGAAGAACAGGTCCAGGAAGTGGAAGTACAATAATTTTTACTATGTGATGTGACTGATACCTGTAACTTGCAACTAGATATGTCCGTGCTTCGTATCATGCTTATTGGAAGGGATAAATGGTAAAAAGTTGTATTGGAGAAGAAGGTTATACAATGAGCACGCGCGACTTAGGAAAGCATGTTGTTGAATTGCATACACATGGAATGCTCGATATCACGGGTGAGGGTGTCCGTGTCAGTCTGTCGGCTCACGAGGTACTGGATCTCCTTCACTGGTTGGATGGCCAGCGGGAGACGCTGCTACGAGCTGTGAAGGAAAATCCAACCACATCGGATGTTCCCACCTGGATGCACGCTGCCACGGAGCAAGTCTCTGAGCCAACAGAGGAGCAGGAGATAGCCGTAGACGAACCATAGTCATTTTGTTGGTTCTCAGGCTCTTGCAATTGTGAAAGGATTGCGCGATGAAGACAAAGAAGATTGTAAAGCTCGTACAGCGCGGGCTAGCTGATACCATGCCAGTTCCGCGTAAACGTCCTCGACCTGCCAGCAAGCGATCCCCCATAGATATCTGCTGGCCTCAAAATAAACGTGAGCGAAGCACAATGTGGCAGCCTACTTGCTGGCCTTCCACTGACAAGGTACCTCATGCTCAGAGCCTGCTACATCGCTAGCTTTTAGTTTTTTGACGCTTTAAGTTTTCAGATGACTGCTACATAGGCAAATTTCTCGACTCGTTGGAGCGGAATAAATTAGAGGTTGTCTTTATGGCGCGCTCGGAAACGGCGCACCTTCAAAAGGTTCGCGCATTTATCAGATGTACAGTAGCGCCTGGTGCGACTCTTACCCTCATCATAGAAGACCCAACGACAGTTGGTGTTTGCGCATATTTTGAGGCGTCTGGGGTCATGGTATGCCAATAAATGAGCAAATGAAGCTGCGATCTCAGCCTGCACCCAGTCCCAATCCTTCTGCAATGGCTCCATTTCCAGGTGATATCCTTCTCTGTCATTCACCAGACGGCGATTCAAGGGAGTCTTGAGCAGGATGGCATTGAGGGCAGCTTGATCATGGTCCGCGATCTGCCCATCAACCAGAGCTTCTATCATACGTCGGAGAAGGGCGCGTAGTGCGATGAGAGCTGCTTGTGTTGCTGCATCGAGTGGGCTGTCAACCTGTAGTCCCCACCTGGCGAGGAATTGTTCCAGCCAGCCAGGTTGCAGGAGATCATCTCTTATCCATCGTCCACGGAAATCACGAAACTCGCTATTGACGAAATCAAGGCATACAGCATCCATGTTTCTCCCAAATCGTGCAGAATCCTCCAGCAACTGGCTCTACTCATTATCTCATATCACCAATAAGATGAAAAGTCGCCGCGTTGCCCGTAGAGGCAGGCCTTGCGTCTGCCGGGCGAGCGCAGCTCACGAAGGATCTGTTATGGGGTCGTCCGGCAATGGGGGAGACCCGGCAGACGCAAGGCCTGCCTCTACGGGATTGCTTTTGTTGCATGGACCAGGGGAGAAAAAGCGTGCGATAATGTTAGAGCGGTTGTTCTCTCTAGTGTATGGAAGGATTTTTCCGGGATATGTACGTGGAGATTGTCGAAATCGTCCTTGGACTCCTTGTCGTTGTCGTTGCGCTCGTCACGATTGCGCGCAAACTTGAAATCCCGTATCCCATTTTGCTTGTTATTGGAGGGCTGGCTCTCGGCTTCATACCACATCTTCCATCCGTCACCTTGAGCCCTGAGCTTGTGTTCCTCCTTTTCCTGCCACCACTCTTGTATTGGGAGGCGCTCAATACGCCACTACGCGAGCTTCGTGCCAATATGCGACCAATCTTACTGCTGGCTATTGGCCTGGTACTGATGACGACAGCAGTGGTTGCGATTGTCGCACACATGGTCATCGGCCTGAACTGGGCCGTCGCCTTTGTGTTAGGGGCGATTATCTCCCCTACCGATACGGTTGCAGCGGCAGCCATTGCTCAACGTCTATCTCTTCCCAGAAGGGTGACCGCAGTTCTGGAGGGCGAGAGTCTTCTTAATGATGCTACAGCGCTGGTTGTCTATGGCACTGCGGTAACAGTGGTAGCATCGGGCTCCTTCTCCTGGGTGCAGGCTGGAACGAAATTTGTAGTGGCAAGTGGAGGAGGCATTATAATCGGTCTGGTCGTCGGCTTGATAGTGGTCCGGGTTCGTCGTGTGCTCCACGATTCTCCAGTAGAAAACACCATCTCACTGCTGACAGGGTTTGCAGCCTACTTGCCAGCAGATAGGCTTGGGCTCTCCGGAGTGCTGGCTGTGGTCGCAACTGGCCTTTATCTTGAAAGGATGGGACCACGTATTGTTTCACCCCAGACACGCCTTCAAGCTATACAGCTCTGGCAGGTCGTAGTCTTCCTCCTCAATGGCTTGCTCTTTATCCTGGTTGGGCTGCAGCTAAATACTATTCTGGCATCACGAACTCTGCCATCGTTTGTGAACTTGCTCCTGGATGCAGCTATCATCAGTGTCACGATCATCGTAGCCCGTATTGTCTGGATCTTTCCAGCTACCTATCTGCCACGTCTCCTGAGTCGTCATTTACGAGAGAAAGACCCATACCCTTCCTGGAGGGATGTGTCAATTCTGGCCTGGACAGGGATGCGTGGTGGTGTCTCCCTTGCCGCAGCGCTGGCCCTGAGCACCAACTTTCCACAGCGAGACTTAATTGTCTTTCTGACCTTCAGCGTGATCCTGGCAACACTGGTTATCCAGGGACTGACGCTCCCACCATTCATTCGGCGCTTACAGGTGGTTGATGATGGCTCTCTTGAGCAAGAAGAGGCGAAAGCTCGGCTCAAAACCATACAGGCGGCGATGGTGCGCCTGGAAGAACTGGCTACTGAAGACTGGGTTCCCCGAGACATTGTCGAAGACCTGCGTTCCCATTATGCGGAGAGAAGCCAGCAAGCGAGAGCGCGCTTTGACGGCTCAGAGACTATCATTGAAGAACGTATAGCGGCCTATGGGCGATTGCAAAGGGAGCTTCTCGCCATCAAACGCAAAACCATCATTGATCTGCGTAACCGTGGTGTAATCAACGATGAGGTTCTCCGCATAATTCAGCATGATATCGACATAGAGGAGACTCGTTTGTCGACATGAGGAGGTACGCGATAGTATGAAGAAAGTGTATGAGCGCTTCCTTCACTTATCAAGTGACATTCTATAGGCGTTTTCGGCAGCATGCTTGAGCCGCTGCAAAGAATCCTCGATGCTGGCGGCAAATGATTTTGCGCCCAATGTTTCAAGAAACCAGCCCTGCCAACCTGGCGGGAAGACGAAATCTCAGCCATATTGGACACGGCACGAAGTTGCATCGATCGGCGTGCAGGAAAGGTGTTCGTGCAATTGCATATTGAACGGGAATTTGACGTGCATCGCAAGCTGGTGGCGCTCAGGATCGACTTTTTCCACAGTGAAAACTGCGCGCCAGGTACGGCCAAAAGCTTTTGAGGTAACAGAAAAGATTTGTCCTACAACGGCTGGTCCCTGTGGTACGGGGCTTTCAACCTGTCCATCTGCCCATCCTGATAGGCGAGCTGGTCGCAGGAGATCCCAGACTACTTCAACGGGGGCCGCAACGGTAGCGGCGGGGCAAACACTCAGGCTCATGATATTTCCTCCGTCCAAACTGATTTTATGCTTTCCAGACCAAATTTCGTTAATTCATCTTTTCCATCTTACTATACTTCTTTTATGTTACAATTTTCTTCAATCATAATCGAATCTGAGATAGAGATCAGCAGCTTTTCCGGTTTGTGAACTGCTCGTGTCTTGCCACGCCATCCTCTATGCTGTCACAGTTTCGCGTGAACGGGTCGCGCTGTTCCAACCATGAGCAAATCCTATTTGCACCTGGAGAGCAATGAGGTGCGATGTTGCGCAAGCAAGCAGCGAATCTGTCAGGGTGTCTTTTGCTTGCGTGGTCGTCCTCGTGGTTGGGCATCGGCTTCGGCTTTATACTGTTCAATGGCCTGCCGACTGGCGTACCAGAATTGCCCACGTTTGGTAGCCTCGATTTTCCCTCGGCGTGCGAGTTTTCCCAGATAATCAACATCGATGGAGAACTCGCGAGCCAGGTCGTGCAAGGGCAGCAGATGAGCTGAGCTTTCCACGCAAGCTTCTAAATACAGGTCCAGTCCAGCCTCCACAGCCAGTCCGATCAGATCGATGAGAGGCACATAGTCTCCCAGATGTGCCGCTTGCAGTGCCTGGAGATAGCGCACCCGCCACTCTCTCAACACCAATGCAGGGGGATAGCCGTCTTGCATCAACATGAGATTGAGCAATAGGCGACCTACTCGTCCATTGCCGTCGGTGAAGGGGTGAATAGCCTCAAAGTCATGATGCGCAATCGCCGCCCGTGTCACTGGTTCATACTGATAAGCTGCGTCGCTGCGGAGCCACTGGGCCCATTGCTGCACATACAAGGGAACATCACGGGCTGCTGGGGGCGTGATGTTCGCTCCTCGAATGTAGACCTGGACGCTGCGCAACTCGCCTGCGCGTTGGTCGACCTTCTCCATGACCAGCCGATGCAAGGATAGGATGGTTGCGCCTGTGATTGGCTCTCTGGCCAGACGCGTCAAGCTATCGAAGGCAGATGCCGTGTTCATCGCCTCCAGATACTCACGCAGCGGATGACCGTTTACCGTCATGCCATACTCGAGCACCATTTGGGTTTCTGCCAGCGTCAAGGTATTGCCTTCAATGGCATTGGAGTGATAGGTGAGCATGAGGCGAAAATCCTGGTGAAGTCGTTGCACAGTAAAGGCGGGCAGAGGTCGATAGTCATCAAGTTTCGTTTTTTTTCCGTCAGGGCAAAGGCTGCGTCGGAGTGACAGCAGCCCAGCGTCGCTCAAGAGCAGTGAGAGAGCTCTCACGCTTGTGAAGGAAGCGAAAGCGCAGGAGTTGCTCGCTCTGAGCAGCAGTGGTCTCCCGTC